>OLQL01000002.1_pt1 | contig 231942 bp, 217 predicted proteins | sample 1672971 | NCBI WGS metagenome assembly OLQL01 (sample SAMEA3136742, study PRJEB25190) | human gut metagenome | biome: human gut; feature: human-associated habitat; material: faeces | place: Austria | collected 2013
AAATGGTAAACCCAGAGCATATCGCCCTCAAGTATTACAGGGATTACCACTCTGGTAGTGCAAAGACCTTAAAGAGTATCCAGATAACCCTTGCCGCAAGGCTTGAAAAATTCAATCTGGAGAGCCTTGCAGGGCTTACCGCCACCGATGAGCTTGACCTGCCAAGTCTGGGAGAAAAGAAGGTCGCTCTGTTCGCTCTGATACCAGACAACGACACGAGCTTTAATTTCCTTGTCAGTATCCTTTATACCCAGCTCTTTCAGCAGCTTTTTTATCTTGCAGACCACAAGTACGGCGGAAGCCTGCCTGTGCATTGCCATTTTATAATGGACGAATTTGCGAATGTTTCATTGCCTGATGACTTTGATAAAATCCTGTCTGTTATGCGTTCCAGAGGGGTATCGGTATCCATTATCCTGCAAAATCTGGCACAGCTCAAAGCCCTTTTTGAAAAGCAATGGGAAAGCATTGTCGGCAACTGCGATGAGTTTCTGTATTTGGGCGGCAACGAGCAAAGCACCCACAAATATGTGTCAGAACTTTTGGGCAAGGAAACCATTGATACCAACACCTACGGGAAAAGCTCTGGGCGGAGTGGTAACTATTCAACAAATTATCAGATTTCGGGGCGTGAGCTGATGACCCCAGACGAAGTGCGTATGCTTGATAACCGATACGCACTTCTTTTTGTGCGTGGAGAACGCCCCGTTATGGACTTCAAGTATGACATCTTGAAGCACCCGAATGTGAAGCTGACGGCTGACGGAGGGCAACCGCCGTATATCCACGGAGAGCCTACGCAGGCTGTCGCAACTCTTGTGTTTGACAGTGATATTCCAGATAACGCCGTGAGCGTGACAGCTGTCAGCACTTCCTATGAGCTTCTGTCCGATGAGGACTTGGAAGAAATATTCAATTTATAAGGAGGATTTACCCTATGAAACTTTTTAAGAAGAATGAGAACAAGAAAACCACGAAGCTGCCGATGACTGGAAAGGTTAAGAAAGGCTTCCGCTATTACTGTATGGCTGTTATGGCAATGACATTTGTGCTTGGTACTTCCGTAACCGCCTTTGCTGCCAATGACCCCATTCAGGTAGTCAACAATCTGTCCGATTTCATTTTCGGTCTGGTGAGGGCTGTTGGTATGATTATGCTCGGCTTTGGTATCGTGCAGATTGGTCTTTCCCTCAAATCCCACGACCCGTCCCAGAGGGCTAACGGCTTTTTGACCCTTGCAGGCGGCGTTGTCATTACCTTCGCAAAGGAAATCTTGACTCTTATCACAGGCTAAGATAACAGACTGACACAAAAAGATAACGGGAGCAGATCCGCCGAGTGCGGAACTCGCTCCCGTTATCTAATATCATCAAGGAGGTGGTCAAATGTCTGATAACTGGGTGGTACAGAATTTAGAGAACGCCCTAAACACTTGGAATGAGAAATTAGCCGAGATATGGCAGCTCATTACTCAATCCCCAGAGAATTTTAAGGGCGGCACGATATGGAATGTCATCGTGGATATTCACGGTGCAGTGCAGGCTATCGGACTTGCCCTGCTCGTGCTGTTCTTTGTTGTGGGTGTAATGAGAACCTGTGGAAATTTTGCAGAAGTCAAGCGACCAGAGCAGGCGTTGAAACTGTTTATCCGCTTTGCCATTGCCAAAGGTGCAGTGACCTATGGATTAGAACTGATGATGGCACTGTTTAAGATTGTGCAAGGTATGATTTCCACGATTATGAATGCTGCAGGATTTGGCTCGGCACAGCAGACGGTGTTGCCGCAGGAAATCGTGACAGCCGTTGAAGACTGCGGATTTTTTGAGAGTATCCCGCTATGGGCGGTCACGCTGATAGGCGGGCTGTTTATCACGGTGCTGTCATTCATTATGATTATGTCGGTATACGGCAGGTTTTTCAAGCTGTATATCTATACTGCCATTGCACCCGTACCCCTTTCCGCTTTTGCGGGAGAGCCGAGCCAGAGCGTTGGCAAGAGCTTCATTAAGAGCTATGCCGCCGTGTGTCTTGAAGGTGCGGTTATCGTGCTTGCCTGCATTATCTTTTCCCTGTTTGCTTCTTCTCCGCCTGTGGTCAATCCTGATGCTGCGGCGGTTACAATGGTATGGAGCTATATCGGGGAGCTTGTGTTCAATATGCTCGTCCTTGTCGGTGCGGTCAAAATGGCAGACCGTGTTGTAAGAGAAATGATGGGCTTGTAAGGGAGGTGCTATGATTGGAAGTCAAGATAAATAAGGAAATCCGTAATTATACGGAGAGTATGTTTTTTGGACTGTCCCTCAGACAGTTCATTTTTTCTGTCCTTGCCTGCGGCGTGGCGGTGGGTTTGTATTTTCTTCTCCGTCCACGGTTTGGTACGGAAACCCTCAGTTGGGTTTGTATCTTAGGTGCGTTCCCCTTTGCGGCAATGGGATTTATCAAATACAACGGTATGACCGCAGAGCAGTTTGTCTGGGCGTGGATTAAATCGGAATTTCTGATGCCGAAAAAGCTGATGTTCCTGCCAGATAATCTCTATTACGAAACGATGAAGCCGACCATTGAAGCCCATGAAAAAGGGTTGCCGACAGTACGGAAAAAGCAGAAAGGCAGGACACCGAAACCAAAGAAAACGAAAAAGAAAAAAGCGAAACGCAGCAAGGAGGTAAACAATGCTGAGAACTCTTAAAAATCTGTTCAAGCAGGACAGGGAAAAGTTTGTTGTGCCGAAGTCGGTACAGAATGTTATCCCGATTAAGACAATCTGGGATGACGGCATATTCCTTGTCGGCAGGAACAAGTACGCAAAGACCTTTAAATTTGAGGATATAAACTATGCCGTGGCAAGCCGTGAGGATAAGGAAGCAATGTTCCTTGAATACTCGGAGCTTCTTAATTCCCTTGACAGCGGTGCGACCACGAAAATCACTATCAACAACCGTCGCTTGAACAAAGCTGATTTTGAACAGACTATTTTAATCCCAATGGCTGATGACGGTCTGGATAAGTACCGCAAGGAATACAACAAAATGCTTCTGGATAAGGCGACAGGGGCTAATTCCATCGTACAGGATAAGTATGTAACCGTATCCGTCTGCAAGAAGAATATCGAGGAAGCCCGAAACTACTTCGCCCGTGTGGGTGCTGACCTTATCGCCCACTTTAACCGTCTGGGGTCGAAGTGTGTGGAACTGGACGCAGGCGACAAGCTGCGTATCTTCCACGACTTCTACCGTACAGGAGAAGAAACAGCGTTCCACTTCGATATTACCCAGACGATGCGGAAAGGTCACGATTTCAAGGATTTTATCTGCCCTGATACCTTTGAATTTGAGAGCGACTGCTTCAGAATGGGTGACAGATATGGGCGTGTGATTTTTCTCAGAGAGTATGCGGCATATATCAAGGACAGTATGGTTGCGGAGCTTTGTGAGCTGAACAGGAATATGATGCTGTCCGTTGACATTATCCCTGTTCCCACAGATGAAGCCGTGCGGGAGGTGGAAAACCGTCTGCTTGGTGTGGAAACCAATATCACGAATTGGCAGAGGAAGCAGAACCAGAACAACAATTTTTCTGCCGTTATTCCTTATGACTTGGAACAGCAGCGAAAGGAAAGCAAGGAATTTCTGGACGATTTGACGACCCGTGACCAGAGAATGATGTTTGCCGTGCTGACGATGGTGCATACGGCAGATACCAAAGAGCAGCTCGACAATGATACAGAAGCTCTCTTGACTACCGCAAGAAAGCATTTGTGCCAGTTTGCGGTGCTGAAATATCAGCAGATGGACGGATTGAATACAGCTCTGCCATTTGGTGTACGGAAGATAGATGCCCTGCGTACCCTCACAACAGAGAGCCTTGCAGTGTTTATCCCGTTCCGAGTGCAGGAAATCTACCACGAAAATGGTGTGTATTACGGTCAGAATGTCATCAGCAAAAATATGATTATCGCCAACCGCAGGCAGCTCCTTAACGGCAATTCCTTTATTCTCGGTGTGTCGGGTGCAGGAAAATCCTTTACTGCAAAGGAAGAAATGACGAATATCATTCTGACCGACCCTAATGCCGATATAATCATCATTGACCCAGAGCGTGAATATTCCCCGCTTGTTAAAGCAATGCAGGGAGAGGTTATTCATATCTCTGCGACAAGTGAAAATCACATCAATGCTATGGATATGAACTCCGATTACGGTGACGGTGCAAACCCTGTCATTCTGAAATCGGAGTTTATTTTATCCCTTTGCGAACAGCTCATCGGCGGCACGAACTTGGGAGCAAAGCAGAAATCCATTATTGACCGATGTACGGCAAGCGTGTACCGCTACTATCAGCAGGGCAACTATATGGGAACGCCGCCAACCTTGCAGGACTTCCGTGAGGAACTTCTTAAACAGAACGAACCAGAAGCACAGGAAATCGCCCTTGCTATCGAATTATTTACAGATGGCTCTCTCAACACCTTTGCCAAGCATACCAATGTGGATACCCACAGCCGCCTTATCTGCTATGACATTCTGGATTTGGGTAAGCAGTTACAGCCTATCGGTATGCTTGTGGTGCTTGACAGTATCTTAAACCGTATCACGCAGAACAGAGCCAAAGGCAGAAATACCTTTATTTTCATTGATGAAATCTATCTGCTCTTTCAGCACGAATACTCTGCAAACTTCCTCTTTACCCTCTGGAAGCGTGTGCGTAAATACGGTGCGTACTGTACGGGTATTACGCAGAATGTAGACGACCTTTTGCAGAGCCATACGGCAAGGACGATGCTTGCTAACAGCGAATTTATCATTATGCTTAACCAAGCATCTACGGACAGACTTGAGCTTGCCAAGCTCCTTAATATCTCCGACCTTCAGATGAGTTATATCACGAATGTCGGTGCAGGACAGGGATTACTCAAAGTTGGCAGCTCCCTTGTGCCGTTTGTAAACAAGTTCCCACGCAATACCGAGCTTTACAAGTTGATGACGACCAAGTTCGGTGAGGTCTAAGAAAGGAGGTCTTTTATGGCTGATATTAAATTCCGTGATACGGCTCACCGTGATTTCTTTCTGGAAAATATGATGAAATGCAGAGTGAACGACTGTTATCACAGGGCATTTTTCTATGTGATGGGTATCGCTTCGGAAACGAGGGCGAACATCAACCAGATGTTCAATTTCAAGGAGGACTGCATCGAGCCAGAGGGTATGCACGGCGGCTGGCAGACAAGCGGAACAGTCAAGGTCTGCCATCTTGCTTTTAACCTTTGGAACGGGTATGCAGAGGAAGGGCGGGAACGGTATTTCACGCCAGAGGAGTTGTTTTGCTGTGAGTTTGCTCCCTACTTTATGGAGGGTATCAAGGTCAGATACCCCGAATATTGCAGGGAGCTTCCTGCTCCCAGAAAACAGACGGAAATTTCAAGATAAGAAAGGAAAAGCCTATGAAGAATTATAAATCTATTATCTGTGTTGTAGCCGCCGTGTGCCTGTTAGGTACGGCGGCTTTTTGCGGCTTCCACATTTATCATTACTATGCAGAGGTGGACGAGCAGACGGAAGCCTTTGAGGAGATTGCCGAGATGGTAGAGCAGGCTCCCACGGATGAAACCGTGCCAGACGATGCCCCTGTCAGCGAGGGGGAAGATGTGCTTGCCAAGTATCAGGAATTGTATTTACAGAATGAGGATATGGTCGGTTGGATTTCCATTGCCGGCACGACAATCAATTATCCTGTGATGCAGAGCAGGAACAATCCGAATTTTTATCTGAAGCACAATTTTGAAAAAGAGTACAGCGATTTAGGAACGCCTTATGTGCAGGAGAATTGCGATATTGCTGAAAGTGACAATCTGGTTATCTACGGTCATCACATTAAGGGCGGCAAGATGTTTGGAGCGTTGGAGGATTACAAGTCCAAGAGCTTTTATGAGGAACACAAGAATATTCAGTTTGATACCCTCACAGAGCAGGCAGAGTATGAAATCGTCGCTGTATTTAAGACTGTGGCGTACAGCTCTGAGGGCTTCCGATACTACGACTTTGTTGATGCGGAGAATGAGGAAGATTTTAATTCCTATATCGGGAAGTGCAAGGAGCTTGCTTTGTATGATACAGGTGTGACCGCTGGATACGGCGACAGGCTCATTACCCTTTCCACCTGCGAATACTCCGCACAGAACGGCAGGCTCGTTGTAGTGGCAAAAAAGGTCGGCTGATTTGAACGCAAATTCTCTGGGAAAGGAGGTTTTCTATGGCTGATATAAAAACCAGAGATGCGGTCAAAGGTACGATAAAGACCATAGATAAAGCCGCCATAGCCAGTGAGCGTATGAAGTCTGCCTATGTGGGGATAAAGGAAAAAGCGGAACAGGGATATTACGCTGATGAAAACTCTGCCACAGAATATGCTGCGGACAGGATTTCTTTTGCGGCAGACCGTGCAAAGGACGAAGGTGTCCACCAGTTCAATAAGCAGGGGCAAAAGGCAGTCAAGACAACGCAGGAGAATATCGGTAAGGCAAAAGATAAAATAACCGATTTCAAGCAAAGTCGGGCTGTCAAAGCCGCAGAACAGAAAGCAGCACAGAATATGTCAGAACAACACGGCTTGCAGATCCGTCACGGGGCTGCAAGCCGTTCCTCTGCCCCCGATGTTTCTCAGACAGCAAAATCGCAGTTGATAAAGACCCGACAGCAGGGGCAAAAAATGATTAAGAGCACAGCCCGAAATGCAGAAAAAGCGGTGAAAACAACTGCTAAGGGAACAGTCAAGACTACCGAAAAGGGAATTAAAACCGCACAGGCAACTTCTAAGGCGGCAATCAAAACGACGGAAACCTCGGTAAAAACGGCACATGCAGCGGCAAAGGCTTCTGCGAAAACTGCCCAAAAGGCAGCACAGGCGGCAAAAGCCACCGCAAAGGCAACCGCTGAAGCAACAAAAGCTACGGTCAGAGCCACTATAGTTGCGGTCAAGGCGATTATTGCAGGAACAAAGGCTCTGATTTCCGCTTTAATCGCAGGCGGCTGGATTGCCGTCGTGATTATCTTGATTGTTGTCCTACTCGGATGTGCCGTGTCCTTATTTGGGGGAGGAAGCGAAAGCACTTCCTATACCCCCGTCAGTGCGGAGGTGGAAGCCTACACGCCGTTGATACAGAAATACGCTAAGCAGTACGGCATCCCCGAATATGTGGAGCTTATCAAGGCGGTGATGATGCAGGAGTCTGGCGGGCGTGGGCTTGACCCCATGCAGGCGGCGGAGGGCAGCTTTAACACAAGGTATCCCCATGAGCCGAACGGGATACAAGACCCAGAGTATTCCATCCAGTGCGGCGTGCAGGAGCTGAAAGCCGCCCTTATCTCTGCCGAGGTGGAAAACCCGATTGACATGGAGCGTATCAAGCTCGCCTTGCAGGGCTATAACTTCGGCAATGGGTATATCTCATGGGCGAAAACCAACTACGGCGGTTATTCCTACGCCAATGCGGTAGAGTTTTCCACCATGCAGGCACAGCGGTTAGGGTGGGAAAAATACGGCGACACACAGTACCCCGCCCATGTGTTACGCTATTATCCGTATGGACGGGCGTTCACAAGCGGCAGCAACCAAGCCATTGTAGAGGTCGCTTTGACACAGCTCGGAAATGAGGGCGGTCAGCCTTATTGGAGTTGGTATGGCTTTGATGGGCGTGTAGAATGGTGTGCCTGCTTCGTATCGTGGTGTGCCGACCAGTGTGGTTATATCGAAAGCGGGATTATCCCGAAATTCGCAGGCTGCGTGGACGGCTCAAATTGGTTTAAGGGTAACGGACAATGGCAAGACAGAAACTACGAGCCGCAGGCAGGCGATATTATTTTCTTTGATTGGGAAGGCGACGGAGAAACCGACCATGTAGGCATTGTGGAGAAATGCGAAAACGGTGTCGTTTACACCGTGGAGGGTAATTCTGGCGATGCTTGCAGACAAAAGCAATATACGGTTGGAAGCAGCTCCATCTATGGTTACGGTGTTCCTGCCTATTAAAAATGGGCAAAAGAAAAACCAGAGGTTTATTCCTCTGGCTCTTTTGCCTTACATAGTCCGCTGACAGTTGCTTCAACTATGGACAGCTCTTTATCGTTTAGTTTGTCGAGTTCTGCGTCTAAGCGTCTGCGGACGGAACTTCTTTTGACCTCATTATCTGGGAATATGTATTCATCAACCGATACACCGAACATTGTCACAAGCTGAATGAGCAGCTCCAGACTTGGCTTTTGTCCCTCATTTTCAATCGCTTGAAGATGTCTTGGGTCATAATCTACAATACGAGCAAGCTGCTCTCTGGTCATACCTTTTGCTGTCCTTGCTTTCTTGATTGCCTGTCCTATCGGTGTAAAATCGAAGTCAAAATCATTGTTTCTTGTGTCCATAAACTCACCACCTTGTATCTGCAAAATGCTACTATTATATTTTACAGAAATGTGAGTTCTTATAGAACGATTTGAAATCTCTGATATTAGGATATAAAATCTCTTATTACAAGCGGTCAAAGTTCATAATTGCACACTTGATACTGTTCGTTCAAACGGCTATAATATATACAGTACACCTTAGGAGGTCAGATATGTTTGAATATATGACAGCACAGGAAGCCGCTGAAAAGTGGAACGTATCGTTAAGATGGGTACAAAGACTTTGTAAAGGAAACCGTATTGAGGGGGTTATGAATATTAACCGTGTGTGGCTTATTCCGAAAAATGCTGAAAAGCCTGCTGATGCAAGAAAAAAGTTGATGAAAAATTGAAAATTTTTCGTTAGTGTTTATTATGGAGGTGTTATATGTGAGGTACAGGATTTTAATTTCCGATGATGAAGTTGATATAGTTGAAATGCTTACAGGATTTTTTAGAAGCAAGGGCTATGAGGTCTTTTCTGCTTATAATGGAGTAGAAACCCTCAAATTAGCAGAATTACAACCAGATATAATCTTATTAGATATAAATATGCCGAAGCTTGATGGGATGGAAGTCTGCAAGAAAATTAGGGATTATGTTTCTTGCCCTATACTCTTTTTAACTGCCCGTATTGAAGAAAATGATAAGGTACAAGGATTTTCCGTAGGTGGTGATGATTATATTGTTAAGCCGTTTTCTCTTGTTGAACTTGAAGCCAGAGTGCAAGCACATTTAAGAAGAGAAGAACGACATCAAACGAATACAAAAGTTAAGTTTTCAGGAGAACTTTTAATTGACTACTCTGAAAGAACTGTTTATATACAGAACCAACCTATTGGTCTTGTAAAAAAAGAATTTGACATTGTTGAGTTATTATCTCAAAACGCAGGACAAGTTTTTGATAAAGAGAGAATTTATGAAAGAGTTTGGGGATATGACAGTGAGGGAGATAGTAGTGTTGTTGCCGAGCATATTCGCAGAATACGAACAAAAATTGCAGCATACACAAATAAATCTTATATTGAAACAGTTTGGGGGTGTGGATATAAGTGGATAAGATAAAGAAAATGTGGTGTAACCTGTCATTGCGAAAAAGTATAATACTTTATATCTCAGCGTTTGTAATTCTTGCCATTCTATTAAGTGCAGGAACAGCTACTTTGTGCAATAATGCTACAAAAACGATTGAAAGCAAATATCCCCCAACAGGAGAAAAATATTATTTAACAAATGAAAATGGAGAAAGACTCGGTGATGGCAATTATATTGGAGTTGCACCTGTTGCAATGTCTGAAAAAGACCAACGGTTACTTTCAATATGTGAAGTTGCCCCAATAATTGCAACTCCGATTTATTCAGCGTTATGTATTATTACGGCGACCTTGTTATTCTATAGAAACAAGTTAAAAAAACCGCTTACAGAATTAAAAGCCGCTTCTGAAATGATTTCTAATAATAATTTAAACTTCTCAATTAAATATGACAGCAAAGATGAATTAGGAGAATTGTGTTCATCATTTGAAACAATGCGTTTTACCCTTGCTAATAATTTCTCTGAAATGTGGCGGCAAATGGAAGAACGAAAACAACTTAATACTGCTTTTGCTCACGATTTACGTACTCCACTTACCGTATTAAAAGGGTATAATGAAATTTTACAGTCCAACCATGACCCAATAACCAAAAGCACCGCTGTAACAATGGGAAAACATATTTTCCGTTTGGAAAGATATGTTGATAGTATGAGCCACTTGCGTCGTTTAGAAGATGCTCAACCCATAAGTGACAAGTCTAATATAAGCGGTTATGTGACCGCAATAGCTGATAGTGCAAGAATTTTGTGTGAGCAAAGTGGAAAAACTCTTTCTATTCAAAATAACATTTCCGATATTCCTATTGGCATTGATTATACTTTTGTTTCACAAGTTAATAATAATTTGATTTCAAATGCAATCCGATACGCAACATCAAAGGTAAACATCACTTACACAAGTAATAATGATGGCTTTTATCTCTCTGTTTCAGACAATGGATGTGGCTTTTCAAAAAATATTTTAAGCAAAGCAACCAATCCATATTTTACGGAAGAAGAAAATCACTCTGAGCATTTCGGACTTGGGCTGTATATCTGTAAAATTTTATGTGAACATCACGGTGGTTATCTGAAAATTGAAAATTGCTCAATCGGAGCAAAAGTGACTGCTTTTTTCAAATCTCTCGATTAGTAGATAAAAAGTAGAAAATTGCATTCTATACTCTCTATGTAAACACATGGAGAGTATTTTTTTGCTCCCTAAGACGAAAGGAGTTTTTGATATGGAACTTAAAGCAATTCAACTAACAAAGCAATATGGCTCAAAAACAGCCGTAAACCATTTGAACCTCTCATTATCAAATGGCGTTTACGGTTTGCTTGGTGCAAATGGTGCGGGAAAAACTACCCTTATGCGGTTACTCTGCGATATTCAGACACCGACCTCTGGGAAAATTACTTTGGATGGGAAAAACATATCTGTACTCGGAGAGAAGTACCGTAATTTATTGGGATATTTACCGCAACAGTTTGGATATTATCCAGACTTTACAGCTTGGGATTTCCTTATGTATGTTGCGGCATTAAAAGGACTGAGTGAAAAACAAGCTCATAAGAAAGCAACAGAATTGTTGGAAGCTGTTGATTTAGCAGAGAAAAGAAACCTCAAAATCAAAACTTTCTCTGGTGGTATGAAACAACGTTTAGGTATTGCACAGGCGATGTTGAATAATCCACGCATCTTAATTTTAGATGAGCCGACAGCAGGTCTTGACCCAAAAGAGCGTGTCCGTTTTCGTAATCTGATTAGTGCATTTTCTAAAGATAGAATAGTTATTCTCTCTACGCACATTGTTTCTGATGTCGAGTTTATTGCTGAGGACATTATTATGATGAAAGACGGTCAGATTCTCCATTTTGGAAAAACGCAGGAAATTACCACAGAAATTGACGGACAGGTATGGGAATGTACAGTTCCGACCAGTCGTGCGGAGCAATATTCTGAAACTCTGAATATAAGCAATTTGCGAAACATTGAAAATAATTGTACGGTTCTGCGTGTGATTTCTGAACAGTCGCCTATGGAAAATGCGATAAAGGTAGAACCTACATTAGAGGATTTGTATCTATTCTATTTTAAAGGAGTGAACGAATAATGAAAAATCTAATCAAGTTTGAATTACGAAAAATATTGACAAAACGCTTTGCGGTTATTTCTGTTGCTGCCGTATTACTATTGTCCTTGATACTGTCTTTTTCCACGCTTCACAGTATGTACGCATTTGACGGAAACGGTGCAGAGGAAACTGGAAAAGCTGCGGTAGAAATTGATAAGCAAATTGCATTGAAGTATGAGGGAAAGTTAACTGACAATAAAGTACAGCAGATGATGTCTGAGTTTAAGCCTACTCAAGATTTACATGGAATGAACGCAAAATACATTTATCAAAATGCTTTGCAGTCTTCTGTATTCTCCCATTTTGCTGATATAGATGGAAATTGGAACGGGTTAAGCGTAGCAGATGTATTTGGCGATAAAGAAATAAAAGTTGGGTATGTAAACGGTTGGCTTAGTACAAGCCAAAATATGGCGAAGATTTTTATTGTCCTTTCATTAGTAATTATTTTGCTAATTGCTCCTGTTTTCTCTGGCGAGTATGGTGGAGTGGATAACATTATTTTGACAAGTAAATACGGAAAGACAAAATGTGCCACAGCAAAAGTATTAGCAAGTTTACTTTCAGCCGTTTTCATAACGACTTTGGTTGTTATTTTCAATTTGCTTATTGCGGTTGCTATTTATGGAACAGAGGGGCTGGACTGCTCTATCCTTTTTGCTCCAATAGATTTTTTAGAAGGGTATATTCCGTTTAATATTAGTTGCGGAACAGTATTAAAGTATCAAATCCTGTTGGCGTTTATGAGTGCAATCAGTGTAACAGGAATAGTTTTAATTCTGTCTGCTGTTTGTAAAAGTCAAATGATAGCGTTTGTAATTTCAGCAGCTATTCATGTGATACCGATAATGCTTCCTATCTCTGAAACAAGTGCATTATATCGAATTATTGTGCTGATGCCCCTTTTCTATTCACAGTATATTTCCATAATGTCTGTTGAACAAATGCACAATGGTATGCTTTATGCAGTATGGTCTATTCCTGTTGCGATTGCTTTAGTAGTAATAGGTTCAATCATTTCCCATAAGGCATTTTCAAAACATCAAGTAAGATAAGCTTTAAAATCAATATGAAGCAAGCCCACCAAATAAAAAAAACGGTGCTTTGGTGGGCAGTATAAACACGCCCAGACGAAAATTCAACTTCCCTCCGAACCCGTTTTCGAGTTTGGAGGAATTTTTTTATGCGATGGTCGAATATGACCGCAATGCTGCTCATCAGAAGCAGCTACTATTTACGGAGTGTCACAGTGGAGTGAAGATTATCTTTTAGAAAAAATCATCACTCACTCGTGGCACTCTTACATTTTACAAGTAGAGATTACATCTCTTAATTATAGATATGCTTACGCTTATTGCCGTAGAGGTCTTAGTACCTTTGCGGCTTTTTGCTTTTCTGTCGGTTGCCGTTCACCGCCTGCCAATCTGGATTTTTCAAAAATTCAGATTGGAGGAAACGATATGGCATACAACAAAGCCAAAGAAGAAAAGAAATGGCGGCTCTGGAAAGAAGCCGAGGAAAAGCAGTTGCGGAACTTAGGCGTTACTGAGGACGATATAGAACAGCTCCGTATTCACGATTGGGCGATTTTTAATTCAGACAGACGGTATTATCAGCGAGTGCAGGAAACAGGTACATATCTTGACGAGCTTGCTGAAGATACTACACAGCCCGAAGTCAAAACGGTTGAGGATTTTCTGGACAGCATCGAAAATCAGCACCTCTATCAAGTTTTGATTAAGGTGGACAGGCTTACATTGCAGATTGCTTTGATGAAGATACAAGGATATTCAACCCGTGAAATTGCGGTGTATCTGGATATTACTGAAAAAGCTGTTTACAGAAGAATGGATAGGCTCAAAGAAAAATTAAAAAAGTTTTTTGAGTAGAGGGGAAAATTGAATATTCCCACGGGCTACAGGGTGAGAGGACAAAAAACTCTTGCCCTGTTTTCCTTTGTGTGGCGAAAACGGGATTGCTCCTTGACAAATGAATACCCATTCGCCAAATACTTTCTCTTTGTGATTGTGATGAGCATAAGCGTGTGCAGCGGTACGCCACGACCTGCCAAGCGGCAGCGAGCGATTGAAAGGTGGTGAGCCTATCTTTACCGACTCAAAATATCGGGCAGCTCCCGATTTCGCCATAACCCACAAAGAGGATAATGATACTCCCGTCCAGTCACAGCCCGAGCGTGAAAAAACCGTCGCAGGCAATGAGGGCGGCTCTGTCAGAACGACAGTTGGGGTGGAACTCCCGTGGTGTCAGTTCGCTGCTGACCATTTGGCGACTTCCCATAGCATTTCGGGGTGTCGAGGACAAATTGAAATGCTCCTATCATATCAGCCAAACGAAAGGCGGTCATAAGAACAGAGATTTTGTTTATATTCTCCCGACCTTAAATACTTCCTTACGTTTGGCTGCCTACATAGGCAGAACATACCTGCCTAAATAAAATTGGGAGGTCAAACATAATGGAAAGAAAATTCAAGCGTGGAGATATTTACTACGCAAACTTAAATCCCGTTATCGGCTCGGAGCAAGGCGGAACAAGACCTGTACTTATCATTTCAAACGATGTCGGTAATAAGCACAGTCCTACGGTCATTGTCGCACCCATCACAAGCCGAATACACACCAAAGCAAAATTGCCGACGCACACTTTAATCAATGATTTTGAAGGTTTGGATAAGAACTCAATCATTTTGCTTGAACAGGTAAGAACGATTGATAAGCAGCGACTAAGGCAGTATTTGGGAATGATACCAGACGATATAGTGGCAAGGGTTGATAAGGCTCTTGCCATTAGTGTTGCATTGGAGAAAATGAAGGCAACAGATGTGTAAAAGGGACGAGAACGATAAATTTGCACATTGGTAAAAATGCGGCTGTATTTCTATAATTTAGAGTACAGCCGCTTGTTTTATAGCGGAGGTACTCATTATGGGAAATGAAAACTATATCCAAAATCCAGAATTGCAAAATGAACAGATGAAAGATGAAAACGAAGTATTTAATTCATTTATCAATGTTATGGTGCAGATAGTTGAAAAATACGGAAAGACAGTTTTGCAAGAATTGGATTGTGCTGCGTAAGTTACGCAGCCTTACATATCACATTTCCCTATAAAATTATGGAGGTGGTACGATGAACAGAGAAGGAAAGAAATGTGTCCTGTATCCGAGAGTAAGTACCGAAATGCAGGTAGACGGATATAGCCTTGAAGGACAAAAAAACGGATTAAAACGATTTGCTGACCGAGAAGAAATGGAAATTGTCGGTATCTATGAGGATGCAGGTAAATCAGGAAAATCTATTGAAGGACGACCTGCATTTAAGAAAATGCTTTCCGATATAAAAAACGGATTGGAGATAGACTATATTCTGGTTTATAAACTTTCCCGTTTCGGAAGAAATGCAGCGGATATTCTAAATTCATTAGAGTTTGTACAATCTTATGGAATAAATCTTATTTGTATTGAAGAAGGAATTGACTCGTCACAGACAAGTGGAAAACTTTTAATCTCTGTTTTGTCTGCGGTTGCAGAAATAGAAAGAGAAAATATCATTGAACAGACAATGAATGGACGGAGAGAAAAAGCACGACAAGGTGGGTGGAATGGTGGATTTGCACCATACGGATATTATCTGAAAGACAATCAGCTCTTGATAGAAGAAACGGAAGCTGAAGCAATCAGAATTATATTTGATAAATTTGCTAATTCTGATATAGGACTTGGCGGAGTAGCAAAATATCTTAATCTTCAAGGTATAAAGAAGATACCTCGTCAGAACGGCACATTGGAAACTTGGAGCAGTCATTTTATACGGTTGATATTAGACAATCCTGTTTATTGTGGAAAGATTGCTTATGGCAGAAGAACACGAGAAAAGGTAAAAGGTACAAAAAATGAATATAAGCAGGTTCATGCAGAGGATTACATTCTGGAAGATGGACAACATGAAGGAATTATCAGCGAGGAATTGTGGCAAAAGGTTCACGCAAAGCGTATGGCAACAGGAATTAAACAGCCATCCAAAATCGGTAAGGATAGGTCACACCTTTTGACGGGGATATTAAAGTGTCCCCTTTGTGGAAGTTCAATGTATACGAACAAACACGCTTGGACAAATAAAGATGGCACATACAAAGAGGTTTACTATTATATTTGCGGCAGAAATAAGCAGGAACGAGGACATCATTGTGACTATAAGGCATCTCTGAGAAAAACAGATATTGAGCCACTTGTAATTGAAGCTGTTAAGGAATTGGTAAGCGATAAGTATTTTGCAAAAGAGATTGAAAAGCGTATTGGCGTACAGACCGATACAACAGCTATTGATAAGGAACTTGCCAATTACGAGAGTAAACTGAAAGAAGTTGATTTGAACAAAGCACGTCTGGAGAGAGAAATTGATAATCTGCCTGTTGATACCCGCTTCAGAGAAAGAAAAATTCACGATATGACTTTAAGACTTGATGCCTTGTATGATACGATTGTAGAGTTGGAAGAACGGATTGAAGATGCAAAGCTGAGAAAAAGTTCTATCGAAATGGAAACAATCACTCTGGACAATATTTACAAGCTTATGCTGAATTTCGGAAAGCTCTATGATATAATAAGTGACGAGGAAAAGAAAAGCCTTATTACTTATCTCATAAAAGAAATTCAGATATATCCAAACGGGGAGTCAGAGCAGCCTTTGAAGTCGATAGAGTTTAATTTCCCAATATATCGGGATGGTCAAGAGGTAAGGCGGCTTTTGTGGGAAAAAGGTAATACCGTTGAGACGGTATGTCTCTTAGTTCTGAGAAACCCGGTAACACATATCAACATTGATGTGGATGTGGAAGAAATGGTGCAGGATAAAAGAGGACGGGCAACCTATGGGCAAATCAAGGATTATGTTCTGGAACGCAGTGGTTTGAAGGTCAGCAGTCTCTATATTGCTCAGGTAAAGCAAAAACACGGCATTATTGAGCGCGAGAACTACAATAAACCGAAATCTGAGGATGCCAAGCAGCCACAATGCCCACCGGAAAAGGAAAGAGCCATTACGGAGGCATTGAAACATTTTGGAATGCTATAAAATAAAGGAGGTGCTTCATGTATAACCCACAGCTTGAAACTTTTCTGCGCGTGGCGGATGCAGGTAGCTTCAACAAAGCCGCCGAAGAAAGCTACATCACGCCCACGGCTGTCATCAAGCAAATCAATCTTTTAGAAGAATCCCTCGGCGTGAAGCTCTTCGACCGTAGCCACCGGGGGCTGCAACTCACAAAAGCTGGGCGCTCTATGTACCAGGATGCAAAATATATCATCCAGTATTGCCGGGACTCCGTGACTCGGGCAAAAAACGCCATGCAGGAGGATGAGAATATCATCCGTATCGGTTCCTCGCCCATGACTCCGGCACAGCTCCTGATGGAGCTCTGGTCCAGAGTTCAAACGCTGCACCCGGACATCAAATTTCAGATCGTCCCCTTTGAGAACACCCCGGAAAATGCGAGAGAGATCCTTGCAAATCTCGGAAAGAACATTGATGTAGTAGGCGGCATTTTTGATGAGACCATGCTGAACCTGCGTGGTTGTGCTGGGCTGGAATTGGTCAGAGGCCCGTTCCACTGTGCTGTTTCCATTCACCATCGACTGGCAGCAAAGGATAAATTACAGATCACAGATCTTTATGGCGAAAATCTCATGCTGATGCACCGGGGCTGGAGCCATTATGTGGATCAACTCCGGGATGACCTCTGGCAGCACCATCCGCAGATCCATATCGTAGATTTCGACTTTTACAACATGGATGTGTTCAATCGCTGTGAGAACACCAATGACGTTTTGCTGGCGATTCCCGGTTGGGCAACTGTCCATCCGCTTTTGAAGGTAATCCCAGTGGAATGGAATTACAGCATTCCTTATGGCATTCTCCATTCCCCGGAGCCGACACCGACGGTACAGCGCTTTTTGGATGCAGCCAAAATCATCAGCAAAGAGCTGTACAACTGATTATAACCCAAAGGTATATACTGATGAACAAAGCGAGACTTCTCTTGAAGTCTCGCTCTTTTTATACTATAGGCAGAAGTTCAGGAAAAGGCAGATGATGATATGAAGCTTGGATGTTTCTCTGCGCTGTTGTTTTGTACGGCGCTTCTGCTGAGCGGTTGCGGCGCTCGTGAACCACAGGAACCAGTGGAAACCACTCCATCCCAAACAGCAGCATTTACAAGGGAAAGCAAAATCGAAGATGTGAAGAATGCTCCAATATTCGGTTCTTACGGACGGTTGCTGTTCCCTGTAGAGGATGCCTATTACAGCGGTGACACTCTGGAAGAACTTCAACTGACCTACTACAGCCATATTGATCCAGACGAAACGGTGGAGATCGTGAACACCCTGCGAGAGCGGGCAGCGGACGGCCAAACCATCTTCTATGACATCTACACCGACGAGGAAAAGGCGGCTGACCCTGCCAAAGAAGATACAGGATTGTTTTTCTTCAAGGGAATCCCCGGCGAGAAGTTCGCCATCTGCAATGCAGGCGGTGCCTTTGCCTATGTGGGCGCCATGCAGGACAGCTTCCCTCATGCGCTGGAGCTTTCCCAAAAGGGCTACAACGCCTTCGCTCTCATTTATCGCCCTGGCGCACAGACCGCCTGCGAGGATCTGGCAAGAGCCATCCGCTTCATCTTTGACCATGCGGACGAACTGGAAGTGGACACCGATTGCTACTCCCTATGGGGCGGCTCGGCAGGAGCGCGAATGGCGGCGTGGCTTGGGTCTTACGGTGCAGAAGCCTTTGGCGGCGGTGATCTGCCCCGTCCCGGTGCGGTCATCATGCAGTACACGGGATTGAGCGAGTATTCCGAAAGCGATCCGCCCACCTATGCCTGTGTTGGTGGCAGAGATGGAATTGCCAACTGGCGCGTCATGCAGGCGCGGCTCGAAGCCATGCAGCAGGCCGGGATCGACACGGAGTTTCATGTGTATTCCGGTCTGGGTCACGGCTTTGGCCTTGGGACTGGAACCAGCGCCGAAGGCTGGATCAATGATGCCGTTTCCTTTTGGGAAAAACAAATGAAGAAATAACATTCAGAAAGGATGCGTTTTTATGAACAACTTTATTTTTGAAAACAAGACCAAGGTGTATTTCGGCAAGGGCGGCGTGAAAGAGTATCTCGGCAGTCTGCTGGTGAACTACGGGGAAACCGTCATGCTGGCGTATGGCGGCGGCTCCATCAAGCGCAATGGCGTGTATGATGAGATCATGGGCATTCTGAACGCCGCCGGCAAGCGCGTCGTGGAGTTCGACCGCATCATGTCCAACCCCACCTATGCCAAGGCGCAGGAGGGCGCAAAGCTGGCGCGGGAGAATCATGTGGACCTTATCCTCGCCGTGGGTGGCGGCAGCGTGTCCGATTGCTGCAAGGTCATCTCTGCGCAGGCCAAACTGGACGAGGACATTTGGGAACTGGAGAACACCAAGCACACATTCCCAACGGAGTTTATCCCCCTCGGCACCATCGTCACGGTGTTCGGTACCGGCAGCGAGATGAATAACGGTGCCGTCATCACCCACGAGGAAAAGAAAATCAAGGGCGCCCTTTGGGGCGCACAGGCGGATTTTGCCTTCCTTGACCCCAGCTACACGATGTCCGTTCCCATGAAGCAGGTTGTTTCCGGCGCGTTCGACACGCTGAGCCACGCGATGGAAACCTACTTCGGCAAGCCGGATGAAAACAACCTGTCCGACGATATTAACGAAGCCGTCATGCGCAGCGTCATCCGTAACATCCGCGTTCTGCTGACCGACCCGGAGAATGATGACGCAAGAAGCGAGCTGGCCTGGGCGTCTGCGATGGCAGAGAACGGCGTTCTGAAGATCGGAAAAGTCACGGACTTCCAGTGCCATATGCTGGAGCACCAGTTGGGCGCGTACACCAACTGCAACCACGGTGCAGGTCTGGCGGTGATCCACCCCGTTCTGTACCGCCATATCTACAAGTCCGGCGCGGCGCGGTTTGCACGGTTTGCGCAGGATGTCTGGGGTGTCGCACCCAAGGGCAGTGACGATGAAACTGCTTCTGCCGGTGTGGAAGCACTGGCTGCGTTCATCAAGGAAATTGGTCTGCCGACCAGCTTTGCAGAGCTGGGTATCCCCGATGACACCGATTTTCGCGCCATTGCGGATTCCACCGTTCTCACCCCCGGCTGCTGCAAGAAGTTGACCCACGATGAAATATATGACATTCTCTGCGAATGTAAATAAAACTAAAATTGAATTGAAAGGATGATTTTATCATGAAAAAACTGACTGCACTACTGCTGAGCGTCGTGCTCGTACTTAGCCTTGCCGCCTGCGGCTCTGCCAACAAGCCTGCATCTTCCACCACGCAGCCCGAAACCTCTGCGCCGACCGAACAGCCCGCCACGGAACCGTCTGAAAGCTCCTCGACCGCTCCCGCAGAATCCGAGCCGGAGACTCAGCCCGAAACCGGCAAGACGCTGGTGGTCTACTACTCCGCTTCCGGTAACACCGAGCGGGTGGCCAAGGATATTGCAGAGGCAGCCGGTGCCGACCTCTTTGAGGTCGTTCCCACCGAAGTCTACACCAGCGAGGACCTGAACTGGACGAACCCCGACAGCCGCGTCAGCCGGGAGCATGACGACGAGTCCCTGCGGGATGTGCCCCTGACCACCACTGAAGTTCCCGATTGGGATTCCTATGACACCGTGTTCATCGGTTATCCCATCTGGTGGGGTATCGCAGCGTGGCCCGTGGACACCTTTGTAAAAAACAATGATTTCACCGGCAAGACCGTCATCCCCTTTGCCACTTCTTCCTCCTCCGGCATGGGTCAGAGCGGCAGTTTGCTGGCCGACATGGCCGGTACCGGCGAGTGGCAGGAAGGCCAGCGGTTCTCCTCCGGCGTTTCCAGTGATGATGTGCAGTCCTGGGTCAATGGACTGGGTCTGTAATGCGTAGGAACAGAGTTTTCGCCGCAATGCTTGCAGTTCTCATGGTCGTGTCGCTGACCGCCTGTGGCCGGGAGTCCGTCAGGACTCCCGGCGGTGAGCTGGAAAACGGCGTTGCGGCTATTGAGGATGCTATGACAACGAAGCCAAACGAAAGCAGTTCTGCTTCTACCACCCCCATCGATGATCTGCGCGACGGATCTTCTACGGACACTGTAGCCACGCCGGGCGATTTTCCTGATGCATACAACTACGGCAGCGGCAAGATTTCCGATTATTCCCGCACAGCCATGCTGCAAAAGATGCCGGAACCGGCAGGTAATAACACCGTGCTGAACACGGCAGCAGACCCTGCAAACATTCAAGTGCTCTATCTCTGGGAGGAAGGCAATGTCCCCGCCAGGACGAAATTTACGCAGGACATGACCGGATATTTCGATGACTGGAACTTCCGCCCCTATGTCACCGCTATCCCCGTCCGGGATGGCGTGAAGCCAAAAGGCGCGGTGGTGCTGATGGCGGGCGGCGCTTATCAGTTTCGGGGCAACTACACCGATTCGCTGCCCACCGCCGCAGCACTGCGAGAGCTGGGCTTTCAGACCTTCATCGTAGACTACCGCCTGTCTCCCTATACGCAGGAGGAAGGTGCGCTGGATGTGGCGAGAGCCGTCCGCTTTGTCCGCAAAAATGCGGAGGTCTATGGTATTGATCCAGATGATATTGCCGTCATGGGCTTTTCGGCGGGCGGCATTCAGGCCGGTGAATTTCTGATGCACTATGACGAATATGTGACCGGCACGGCGCTGGACAGCACCTATGTGCCGGACGAGCTGGACGCCGTTCTCGCCTATGCCTCCGCCGCAGGCATGATCTATTCCTTCTATGGTCGCCTCAGCGTGGGAAATATGGATGCAAGCTGGTTGACCGAGGGCGATTTGCCGCCGACCTTCTATGTCTACGGCACCGAGGACCCCTTCTATCGTCAGTTCCAGCAGCAATATGATGTGATCTCTGGAATGGGCATTTCCACCGGGCGCATCGTGCTGAACGGCTGGCCTCACGGCTTCGGCTCCGATGGTGGTTGGGTTAAGGACTACGCCGCATGGCTGGAAACAGTTTTCAGTGAAATGGAGTGACCGACATGAAGAAAATAACAGCGGGCAGGGATATTTTAGGTGAATTTGCGCCGAAGTTCGCACAGCTCAATGATGATGTTCTTTTCGGTGAGGTTTGGAGCCGAGAAAGCGAGCTTTCCGTCCGTGACCGCTCCCTCATCACCGTCACAGCGCTGATGGCGCAGGGGCTGACGGATACTTCCTTCGGTCATCATCTGGCAATGGCAAAAGAAAACGGGATCACCCGCAGCGAAATTGCGGAGATCCTGACACACGCCGCATTTTATGCGGGTTGGCCGAAGGCATGGGCAGCATTCCGCATGGCAAAGGACATCTGGGCAGACGAGGAAAGCGCCGACGAAAAGCAGCATCATCAAAACAGTATGGTATTTCCCATCGGAGCGCCCAATGACGGTTTCGCACAGTATTTCAGCGGGCAGAGCTATCTTGCGCCGGTTTCCACGGCGCAGGTCAAAATATTCAATGTGACCTTTGAACCCGGCTGCCGTAACAACTGGCACATCCACGAGGCGGACAAGGGCGGCGGGCAGATCCTTATCTGCGTGGCCGGGCGCGGTTACTATCAGGAATGGGGCAAAGAGCCGCAGGAGCTGCACCCCGGCGATGTGATCAACATTGCCCCCGGTGTCAAGCACTGGCACGGCGCTGCGCCGGACAGCTGGTTCTCCCATCTGGCGGTGGAAGTACCTGGAGAAAACTGCCGCAGTCAGTGGTGTGAACCAGTCAGTGAAGAAGAATATCGAAAACTGAAATAAGGAGACAGACCAACATGAGCAAGAAAGTTTTGATCCTGTCCGGCAGCCCCCGCAAGGGCGGCAACTCGGACATTCTGTGTGACGAATTCGCACGGGGCGCACAGGAAGCGGGTAACGAGGTGGAGAAAATCCGTGTGGCCAGCAAGAAGATCTACCCCTGTTCCGCCTGCTACTACTGCCGTGATCACGGCGGAGCCTGCGTTCACAAGGATGACATGGCCGAAGTCCTGCAAAAGATGATCGATTCCGATGTGCTGGTGCTGGCCAGTCCGGTCTACTTTTACTCCATCGATGCCCAGCTAAAGGCGGTCATTGACCGCACGGTTGCCCGCTGGCTGGAAGTCAAAAACAAGGAGTTTTATTACATCGTCACGATGGCAGACGAAGCCCATTCGTCCGCTGATACCACACTGGCTTGCTTCCGAGGCTATGCCGACTGCGTGGAGGGTGCAGTGGAAAAGGGTGCTATCATCGGCGGTGGCGTCTATGAGCCGGGCAAGGTGAAAAATACCCTCGCTATGAAGCAGGCCTATGAAATGGGAAAGAATGTGTAAAGGAGCATTGCTATGAGCATTTTATTTATCAACGGCAGTCCCAACAAGAACGGCAACACCGCCGCGCTGGCAGCGGAGCTGCTGAAAGGCAAAGAATATGAAACCCTGAATCTGACTGACTACACCATCGGTGCTTACGGGCAGAACCTCCCCGGTGACGGACTGGATGCTGTTATTGCCGCCATGAAGCAAGCGGACACCATCGTCATCGGCTCTCCTATCTACTGGCACAATATCTGCGGTAGCATCCGCAATGTGCTGGATCGTTTCTACGGCAAGGTGGAGGACGGCGAACTATCCGGACGCAAACTGTATTTTGTGTTTCAGGGCGCAGCTCCGGAAAAATGGATGCTGGAGGCGGGCGAGTACACCATGAAGCGCTTCGCCGGTCTCTACGGTATAACCTACGGCGGCATGGCGACCAATAAAAACGAAGCCACGAAACTTGGAAAGAACATTTAAGGAGGAACCTTTTATGGAATATGCAAATCTTAATAACGGCGTAAAAATGCCCATGGCCGGTATCGGCACATTTCTTTTGACCCCGGACGAGGCGGAGGCCTCCTGCGTCAGCGCTTTGCAGAACGGCTATCGCCTGATCGACACGGCAAACGCTTATGTGAATGAAAAGGCCGTTGGCCGCGCCATGAAGAAGTCCGGCTTGCAGCGGGAGGAGATTTTCCTCGAAACCAAACTGTGGCCCAGCTTCTATGAGCAGCCCGACGCGGTGGACAAGACCCTTGCCCGATTGGATACCCCCTACATCGACCTGCTGCTGATCCACCAGCCTGCGGGCAACTACATTGCAGGCTATCGCCAGATGGAAAAAGCATACAAGGAGGGCAAGGTGCGCGCCATCGGTCTGTCCAACTTCAACAAAGTGCAGATTGAGGAGATTCTCTCCATCTGCGAAGTGCGCCCCACGGTATTACAGACCGAGTTGCACCCCTATCATCAGGAGCCTGAACTGAAAGCCTTCCTGAAGGAGAGCGGCATCGTGCCGCAGGCGTGGTATCCGTTGGGCCACGGCGACAAGGCGCTGCTTCAGGAGCCGCTGTTTGCCCAACTTGGCAAGAAATACGGCAAGTCCGCACCGCAGGTCATCCTCCGCTGGCACATCCAGAGCGGTAACATTGTCATCCCCGGCTCCAAGAACCCTGACCATATCAAGTTCAACTTTGACCTGTTCGACTTTTCTCTGACGGAGGACGAAATGGCGCAGGTTGTCGCCCTCAATCAGAACGTGCGCTACTACACCAGCACCCCGGAAATGCTTAAAAAATATGCGGAAATGGTTCCGCCGGTGGACGAGCAGAAGTGAAACGCTTTCTTTCGCTTGTTCTGGTGCTTGCGCTGATACTGGCTCTCGCGGGGTGTGGAGCCGCTACAGCAGCGCCGACCCAGCCGGAGACAACGCCTGCACCGAGTGCCGAACCGACGGAAGATCCGTTGGAAAGTACAGCGTCGGCGGTCACATCGGAGCCGGTTCAGACCGGCCTGTTTGCAGAGCAGATTTTCTCCGGCGCGGACGGCGACATCCATTACAGCTATTATCTGCCAGACAGCTACGACGGCAGCCGCAAGTTTCCGATGATGGTCGTTATGCCGGGCTATAACATGATGTGGTTCGGTGAAGACTCTTCCGGCAGCAATCTGAATTGGAACGGCTTTACCGCATGGACAAGGCTGGACACTGAGATGGTCGTGGTTTCTGCACAGCTCACTGACTGGGGCGAAAAATCCGCCCGGCAGGCCATTGAACTAACGGAATACTTTATCAATCGTTTTGCCGTGGATACCAGCCGGATCTATGCCGCCGGGTATTCCGCAGGCGGCGAGACCATGTCCCGTGCAGTGTCCATGCGGCCCGACCTGTACGCCGCCTATCTCCACGGCGCTTCTCAGTGGGACGGCAGCTATGCACCCATTGCGGAGAATAGTGTGGCGATCTATATCTACATGGCCGACGGCGACGAGTATTACGGCAGCGCCAAGGCCCGCTCGGCCTACGAAAATCTCCACGATGCCTATGAAAACGCCGGTTGGAGCGATGCCGACATCGACAAAGTTCTGCGTATCGAAACACCCGGCAACGCCTTCTTCAACGAAAAGGGCATTTATAACTACCACGGCGGAGCCAATGTGGTCTTTGACGACCCTGACAATTTGAACTGGGTGATCTCTCACAGCAAAGGATGAGGACATGAAACCAATTCTCAAAATAAAAATCGCCGTGGATGCGGCCATGTCGGTGTCCATGCTGCTTCTGATGGCCTATGGCCTTGTGGGTGAGGCAGCCCACGAGTGGATCGGCATGGGAATGTTTGCCTTGTTCGTGGCGCACCATATTTTGAACCACCGATGGATCCAAGCTGTTCCGCGGGGGCGCTACACTCCCCTGCGCGTCGTGCAGACAGCACTGGCAGGGCTGATTTTCCTGTGCATGGTCGGCTCCATGATCAGCGGCATTGTGCTGTCCCGCCATGTGTTTGCGTTTCTCCCCAGGCATGGCGGCTATGAGCTTGCACAGCAGGTGCATATTCTCTGTGCCTACTGGGGCTTCGTCTGTATGAGCCTGCATTTGGGAATGCACTGGAATATGCTTCTGACCATGGCACGGAAGCACTTGCAGCCGAGCAAAATACGCACATGGGCGCTCCGAATTGCCGGATATTCTTTCGCTGCCTACGGAGTCGTGACCTTCGTTCGCCGGGATGTGGGACTTTACCTGCTGCTGAAAAGCCATTTCGTGTTCTTTGATTATTCCGAGCCGCTCATCGCTTTCCTGCTGGACTATCTGGCGGTGATGGCTATGTTCGTATTGATCGGGTGCATCATATCAATACCATTGAAGGGACTACCCGCTTTTAACGCACATAAGGTGCGATGAAAAACGCTGCAATTCTCATCCAATCATTAGGATGAGAATTGCAGCATTTTTCTGTTTTCAAGCTATGCGATCAAGCTGCATTTCGCAGTTTGTATATGCACTGGAGAGGAAAATGAGGGATTTCAAAGGGAACATCCCTTTGACGCTGGGTTTCCAATAGGGGCGCGAGCATCCCTGTTGGCACACGATTTTGCTTTGCAAAGTCTAGTGTGTTATACCTTTGCTTCCGGCTGACGCGGGAAAGGGGTTGACGGCGTACTCAGCAATGGGGCAGAGTGTGGCGGCAAACGCTTTTTCGCGGCAGTAGGACAGGCGGGTTTTGTGACGTGAGTTGCGGCACAAATGCAGGATTTTTGAGAAACAAAATCCGCCTGTCCGGAAAAGGAAGCAGAGGTATATAAAAGCCTTCGTCCCACCACAGCGCTGCCTTTGTTTCAGCGTTTCTTCCGCTTTCCCTTGCCGTGGGTCATGGTCGTTTTCCCACGCTGGCTGATGGGAGTTTTCAGGTGCTTGGACAGCTTTAGTACCTCGATCAAGTTGACAAATTGTTCCATTGTGATGGCATCGTAATCAATCCCCAATGTGGAAAGCAATGCTTTCGCTTTCTTTTCCTCGGAGCTTCCCTCAAAGTTCATCGCATCCTGTAACTGATCCTGCATAGTTGCTGCAAGGGAGATTTCATCCGCCGTCATGGTATCGGGGCGGTGTTCACTCCGAATGTCACGGAGAATATCTTTCAGGTCATCCGCAATCAGGCTTCCGAAATATTCATCTTCCCGAATCTGCGCCACTTCTAATGTCCGCAGATGCAGGTCATTTTCTTCGCCGCCATTTTTCATCAATGCCATCTGCCGGACAGCTTCCAGCACGGCATTCATATCGTTGACCCGCATATCCGCGATCCGGTCAACGTAAATCTCAGCGTCCAGCATGAAGCGCTGGAAATCCTTGTGGTAGATCAGCTCCGACAGCAGCCGGTGGTTGAACTTGCCCGTTTTCAATACGTCAATCGAAGCATCACTCAAATGCAGCTCATGCAGAGCTGTGTTTGGGTGATTTTTTGTTTCCGTCCGTCCCATCAGATAGTCGCAGGAAACACCGTAATAGTCAGCCAGCAACAGAATGCTGTACGGGCTGATGTCCTTGCCGTTATCTGATTCATATTTGCCAAGTGAGGATTTTGAGATACCCACTTCGTTGGCAAGCTGCTCCAAAGTCAGCTTTCGCTCTACTCGTAAATCTTTCAGCCGCTCTCCGATTGTCAGCTTGACTTGCATACAGCAGCCTCCTTTTCCATTTTTCCGTATTATATCATGCTTTTCCGTTTTGTGTCTCAAAGCGTGGAAAATTTCAACTTCTACCCCACTTTTCCTACCTCTTGGATATACGGGAAAGGGCCTGTTTTCTTACTAAAATTTAGACATAACCTACGCAGCACCTTGAGAATTTCATGACCGTCCGATGAGGATATGCTTCCGGAGAAGTACCGCATTCCGCGTACCAAGGAAGAGCCAACGCCGGGGTAAGGACTCGGGCAGGAACGGCATCGGGTAGAACGGCGAAGTTCAATTATTTTACAGAGGAAACAGGTATGGATTTATTTACACAAATCAAGATGGCAGTTTCCGTGAAAGAGGCTGCCGAATACTACGGATTGGAAGTAAACCGTGGCAACATGGTCTGCTGCCCCTTCCACGCCGACCGTACACCCAGTATGAAGCTGAATGAGGATTATTTCTACTGCTTCGGGTGCGGAGCCCACGGCGATGTGATCGACCTTGTGGTAAAGCTGTTCAACCTGAGCAGCTATGACGCAGCGAAAAAGCTGGCGTATGACTTTGGGATTGACCCGGACAAGCCCCCGGCTGCGGCAGCGCTGCGGAAACCGAAATATCCGCTGGCAAAGGCGTTCCAGAATGAGACGCTGCATTGTCAGCGGATATTGTGCGATTATCTGCATCTTTTGGCGCATTGGAAGGTGCAATACGCGCCCAAAACGCCGGATGATACTCTTGATGACCACTTTGTGGAAGCCTGCCAGATGCTCGATTATATCGAGGATCTGACAGATATTTTAACCTTTGCGGAGTTGGAGGTTCGCGTGAAAACCGTGGATATGCTTCAAAAGGACGGCATGATTGACCGGCTGGAAGAACGCCTGAAACGGACGGAAAAGGAGGTGGATGCCCGTGACGAAACGGAAATCGGCTAATTTAGACGCGCCCATATGGTTTGATGGCACAAATATCAATGAGGCGCTGTTCTGTGATGAATTTCTGAGCAGCAGGAAAATCATCTTTGCCAATGGCGCTTTCTTCACGCCGGATGGCAGGGTGACCGATGATCTGCCGCTTCGTGGCGAAATCTATGAGAAACTGAAATGCTGCGCCGTGAACAATATCCCCCGCAAAATCACCAACATTCTGGAAGTGATGAAGCTGGCGGCTCATGTGGAGGACTTTGCACCGGAAGCAGATAGAATCCATCTGGCAAACGGTACTTTGAAGCTGGACGGCAGCTTTACCGAGGGCAGACCGAACATTGTGCGGAGCAGACTGCCGGTGGCATACCGCCCTGACGCACCGGCTCCCGTCCGGTGGCTTTCTTTTCTGGATGAGCTTCTCTATACAGAGGACATTCCAACCTTACAGGAGTTTATTGGCTATTGCCTGATTCCCAGCAATAAGGGGCAACGCATGATGGTGATTAAGGGAAACGGTGGTGAAGGAAAATCACAGATCGGTGCTGTGCTGGTTGCGCTTCTCGGCAGCAACATGAAGGATGGCAGCATCGGCAAAATTTCTGAAAACCGCTTTGCCCGCGCCGACCTGGAACACATTCTGCTGTGCGTGGATGATGATATGCGGATGGAAGCACTGCGACAGACCAACTATGTCAAGTCCATCGTGACCGCCCAAGGTAAGATTGATCTGGAACGCAAGGGCAAGCAGAGCTATCAAGGCTGGATGTTTGCCCGCCTGCTGGCGTTCTCCAACGGCGATCTGCAAGCACTCTATGACCGAAGCGACGGATTTTACCGCCGACAGCTTGTTCTGACCACCAAGGAAAAGCCTGCGGGACGGGTAGATGATCCTGACCTTGCCGAAAAGATGAAAGCAGAGGTCGAGGGCATCTTCCTGTGGGCGTTTGAGGGCTTGCAGCGGCTTGCCGCTAACAACTTCAAATTCACGGAAAGCCAGCGCACACGGGATAACCGGGAGGCAGTGAAGCGAGATAATAACAATGTCTTTGATTTTCTGGAATCCGAGGGCTATATCCGGCTGAAGGCGGACTGCACCATCAGCTCTAAAGACTTGTACGAAATTTACCGGATGTGGTGTGAGGAAAATAATCTGACACCTCTAAAGCGCCGTAGTTTCAGTGAGAGTGTGATTGCGAACCAAAGCAAGTACAATCTGGAATACTGCAATAAGATCACCAATGCTGCCGGACGGCGTGTATGGGGCTTCTTCGGTATTGAAGCGATTGCCAGACCTAATATAAACGGGTTTTCTGATGTTTCAGAGCATACGTACGTACAGGAGGACTGGCGATGATTCTTCTGCAACTGCGCCGTGTACGTATGTACGTTTTGTTTTTCCTGAAATACCACCATATGAAAAACTCTGACCGATACAGCCTATATTTTTGGGCACGAAATCAAGCTAAGTGAAATCCGTAAATTATTTGCCTGTTGGCAGAAATGGTTTTACGGAATCGCGCTTCTCAGAACAGCAAAGCTGATGTGCGGAAACATGGGAAATCATACGGTTTAGAGCGAAGTCACACGGAACAGAAAAGTCGATAGGTGTCACCTGTGGACAGAACATCATAACGGCAATTTTGATCGGATTTGAGAGTAAGGCTTTTTTAACGATGCAGCGAAGCGGATGCGCCGAATGGCGTACTGGCTCCGCTTTTTTATTATCTAATTATGGAGGGAATTTGAATATGAGTGTACGCAATGAAATCAAGGCGCAGATCATTCGTGCCGGTTTTACGATGCAGGAGGTTGTTGATCTGTTGCATGATGAATATGGCTGGTCGGACAGTGTTTCCAATCTGTCCGCAAAATTGCAAAGGGAGAGCATCCGCTACAAGGAGGTCGTGGAACTGGCCGACGTGCTGGACTGCGACATCGTGTGGGTGAAGCGAGGGGAGCGCCGATGAAAGCACAGTACGCCATTCTCCGCTTTGCCAAGTACAAGGGGCCGGAAATCGGCCACATCGAGTCCCACAACGAGCGTACCAAGGAGAAGTACGCCAGCAACCCCGACGTGGACACGGCGCGCAGCCACCTCAATTTCCATCTGGTGACGCCGCAGCGCAAATACCGCGCCGAGGCGGAAAAGCAGATCGCGGAGGCAGGCTGCCGCACGCGGTCGGACAGCGTGCGCGTGGTGGAGGCGCTGGTGACTGCCAGCCCGGAGTTCTTTAAGGGCAAGAAAAAGGGCGAAATCAAGGCCTATTTTCAGGAGGCGCTGGATTTTATCCGGGAACACCAGGATCCCAAAACCATTATATCCGCCGTGGTGCATATGGACGAGAAAACGCCCCATATGCACCTTTGCTTTGTCCCGCTGACAGCGGACAAGCGGCTCTCCGCCAAGGAAATCGTCGGCAACAAGAAGAAGCTGACGCAGTGGCAGGACAGGTTCTGGGAGCACATGGTCAAAAAATACCCCGATCTGGAGCGCGGCGAGAGTGCCAGCGAAACCGGGCGCGACCATATCCCGCCGCGGCTGTTCAAGGAGGCTGTCCATCTGAACCGGATGAAGGAGCAGATACTGAAACTGATGACAGATACCAATCTTCTTAATAAAAAATCGAAAATGGAAGAACTGGAGGCATTGTTGGACAAATATGTTCCGGCAACAGAAGCTCTGCGGACGAAGCTAAGAAAGTATGATAAGGCGTACAAAGCGCTTTCTGATGAGAACAGCGCACTGGAAGCGGAATTACAAACAGCAAAAGATGCCAGCAAGGAAAAGATTGCGGACAGACTGAAATACGGAAAAACGGAGCAGGAGCTTTGTGAGCTTCATGCTCTGATAGACAACATACCACCGGAAATTGTAGCTGCTTATAGGAGAAAAACAACAGGATTGCAAAACGAACGTTGAGGATAGCTTATGAACAATGAATTGATGAGAGACGAAAACTTCATTCGTTGTTCTACGATGATCGCCGAACTGCTGATGAAGTATAAATCTATGGAAACAGAAGAAGACCAAGAGGGCTGGATGCAAGAAGGGGCATCCAGCCCTCTTCTTTTTTTACTGCGGCTATTGAAAAGTTTTCTGTCATCGTTTATACTGTTTGAAGTAGATGTTTATTACTGACAAAACAGAATGAAGGAGGTACCGTCCATGGAAAATGCATACATATATACACGTGTTTCAACTTTGATACAGGTGGACGGTTTTTCTCTTGAGGCACAGGAAGCAGAAATTAGAGCTTTTGCGGAAGCACGCAAGATCAATATTGTCGGGAAATATACGGATGAAGGTAAATCCGGAAAGAATGCCGAGCATCGTCCTGCCTTTACGCAGATGATGGAGGATATTCGGAGCAAGAAGGACAACATTCGTTATGTTCTTGTTTTTAAGCTTTCCCGTTTTGCCAGAAATACCAGTGACACCGCAAAGTACCTTCAGGAGCTTTCAAGCTATGGAATTGGTCTTTTGGGGATCAAGGACGGGATCGACACTTCAACCGTTACCGGCAAGATGATTGCAAATATTATGGGAGCTGTCGCGGAAGTCGAGCTTGAGAACATTCATGAACAGACGCTTGCCGGTAGACAGCAAAAAGCCAGAAACGGTCTCTGGAACGGAGCGCAGGCCCCGTTTGGATATTCTTTGAAGGATAAAAAACTAATGATATATCAGAAAGAAGCGGAAACGGTCAAGGAAATTTTCCGGCTCTACACAGAGGAAGGGCAGAGCATCAGCTACATTGCAAAGAAACTTAATGATGAAAACATCCAGCGTGAGCAGCGCGGAAATGTAAAAATCTCTGGCTTTACAGACAGAACCGTTCGTATCATTCTCAGTAATCCGGTTTATGCAGGCATGATTTCCTACGGTCGCCGCCATACGGTAAAGGTTGAGGGAAAGAACAACGAAACGAAGGTCGTGAAGCAAGACGATGAAAGCAAGATTATCCTTGTGGATGGCGTGCATGAACCGATTGTCAGCAAGGAGACTTTTGCAAAAGCAGCAGAGCGGCTGAAAAAGAATGTTGCCCATCGAAAAACCCGAAGTGACAGTACGACCGTTTATCCACTGACCGGCCTGATCAGATGTCCAGACTGCGGAAAAAACATCTTTGGTTATACTGCGCCGCCAAGGAAAAAGAAAAACGGAAAGGAAGGTTATTATCCGAGATATATTTCCTATCGGTGCATATCCGGAAGAGATAGAAACGGGATCAACTGTTCTCTTGCCAACAAGTATTACAGCGGCACCAAACTGGAAACCGAGGTGAAAGAGGTTATATCCTCCATGGTGACAATCCCGGAGTTTGTAGAGCTTATTTCTCAAAAGATTGATATTCAGACAGATGTAAATTCTCTGCGGAAGAAGCGGGCAGCCATTCAAAATGAAATCACGAAATATAACGGCAATCTGCTCCAGACTGAAAAGAGACTGACGGAGCTTGACATTGCGGACAGGCACTATCAAAATAAGGTAGACAGTTTAAACCGCATTCTGGATGACCTGTATGAAAAGATCGAGGATGCACAGACAAGACTTGATGAAGTAAATCAGGAAATCACTATGGTTGAAAAATCTGCCATGACGAAGAAATCCATCTTTGAAATGCTGGAAGGCTTCAGCAAGTACTACGATGTCATGTCGCCGGAGGATAAAAAGGCATTGTTGCAGGCTATGGTTTCGTTTATAGAGCTGTATCCGGAAAAGCGGGATGACAAGCATCTGATAAAGACGATACATTTCACCTTCCCTGTTACCTACGATGGTGAAAGCGGAGCGTTATTTGTCAGAACTAATGAACAACAAGTTGAGACTGTGGCACTGCTGAATAGACTATCTGAATAAGGCGGTGAAAAAATGTCTTTACCGAAGTATAATGAGCTATATCTTCCTTTTCTAACAGTAATACAAGATGGTGCTGTTTATTCTACAAGAGAAATTAAGGCCAAGCTGGCATCCTATCTTTGCCTTTCAGAAGATGATCTCTCACTTTTGCTTTCTAACAGTATGCAATCCGTCTGGTCGACAAGGGTCGGTTGGGCAAATACATACTTGAAAAAAGCAGGACTTGTGATCGCGCCGAAAAAGGGCCATTGTCAAATAACCGATGAGGGGAAGCGTTTGCTAGAAAGTGATGTTGATATTACAAATCACTATCTTCAGCAGCATTATCCCGCCTTTGAAGCGTTTGTAAAAGGAAAAAAGAGCGAAAATACCGATTCCGATGCAACAGTGCAGCGGGATGCTTCCGAAACACCGCAGGAAACATTTGAGCGAGTCTATTCCATCATCAATGAGCAGCTGGCAGATGAACTGCTTGCTGCTATTATGGATCAAACGCCAACATTCTTTGAAGCTCTTGTTGTAGATTTAATGAAAGCTATGGGATATGGCGACGGATTTGTTACAAAAACAAGTGGTGACGGCGGGATTGACGGCATTATTCACGAAGATAAGCTTGGGTTTAACTTGATTTATATTCAGGCAAAACGCTGGGCCACGGACACGACCATCGGAAAGCCGGAAATTCAGAAATTTGCCGGTGCGATGATGGGACCGCCAAAAGTGGATAAAGGGCTTTTTATTACGACTGCCAAGTTTTCTCAAGGTGCAAGAGATTTTGCGAACGCGCAACATATCATTCTTGTTGATGGTGAAAAGTTGACCGAACTCATGATTGAATATAATTTGGGTGTATCCGCGCAAAAAACATATCAAATCAAACGCATTGACAGCGATTACTTTCTGGACACTTAATAGATGCAAGAAAGCAGCATTTTTTGCAAAAAGTCTCTTGCAATGCACCAGATGTTGTGATATAATAACTCCGTTATATTAGATATATTAGATGATTTCCCCTACCATGAAAGGATGAATACCATGACTACTTTGGAACTGATTCTGACGATTATCCAGCTGGTTTCCGGTCTCGCCGTGACCGTGATCGTGCTGATGCAGTCCGGCAAGAGCGCCGGCCTGTCCGGCGCCATTGCTGGCGGCGCGGAAACGTTCCTTTCCAAGGGCAAAGCCAAGACGCTCGATGCTAAGCTCGCCAAGGCGACGAAGTGGTTCGGCCTCGTCTTTGTTGTCCTGACGCTGGTGCTGACCGTCCTGATGCACAAGGGCGCGTAATTTCCGGCACAGAACACAAAAGCGCATCCCCCGGCATTGCTGGGGGATGCGCTTTTTCACTTTTTTGTTGGATTGCCCGGTATCAGTCCGGATACTCTGCGCGGCTGCCGCCGATGAGCTTCGGCCGCGTGCGGGCGGCATTGACCGGCGCTTCTCCGATCGTCTTGACCGACAGGCGCAGTGGTACAGCCACATGCTTGAGGTGCATGCCGATCATGGTATTGCCGATATCGAGGCCGGCATCGGCCTTCACAAATTCGACCGCGACGGGATCGTCCATCGCCTCATAGACCGCCGTTGCGAACGAGCCGCCGGCTTTCGGCCGCGGGCGGACGCAGACGATCTCGTATCCGAACCGCTCCGCGTCGGCGCGCTCCATGATCAGGGCGCGGTTGAGGTGCTCGCAGCACTGCGCCTCCAGGCAGAGGCCGCGCGCTTTCAGGATCGGCAGGATCTCATCGACCACGGCTTTTGCCGCCTCGGGCGTCGAACCCTTGCCGATCTTCTGCCCCATGATCTCGCTCGAGGAGCAGCCGATCACGACCTGCTGGCCGGGCGTGAGCGCGGCAACGTCCAGCAGTTCAAGCAGCGCAGCGCGGGCGGATTTGCGGATCTCTTCATACATGAATGGTCATCTCCAGACAGTTATTAAAAATTCTTATTTCCATTGTAGCACGGTACGGGGCATTTGACAATCCTCTGCAAGGCGTGTATCATGAACGTTGACCAAATTATTGTAACAGGAGGGAATTGCGTTTTGAAACGTTTCAATCGCATTTTTGCTTGTCTTCTCGCCGTGGCGCTGCTCGCCTGTGCCTGCTCCGGCTGCGGTAAAAAATCCGAGGAGCCGTCCGTCAACGGTGCCGACGCGAAAAACGAGCACTACTATGCCCCGCTGACCGGTGAACCGCTGAGCAGCAAACCCGCAAACACCCGGCCGTTTGCCGTCATGATCAACAACATCGTCTACGCGCAGCCGCAGGTCGGCATCAGCAACGCAGACATGATCTACGAGATCCCGGCCGAGGGCGGCATCACGCGCATGATGGCCATTTTCAGCCACCTGTACGATGTGGAGTCCGTCGGCAGCATCCGCAGCCTGCGCCCGTATTATCTGAGCGTCGCCCTGTCGTATGACGCCATTGTCATCCACGCCGGCGGCAGCGAGCAGGCCTACAGCGACGTCAAGACCTATAACGCCGACCATCTGGACGGCGTGCGCGACGGCAACACCAGCTCCATGTTCTACCGCGACGCCAGCCGCGGCCAGCACGGCTCGGAGCACACGCTGTTCTTCCACGGCGCGAACGTGGAAGCGCTCGTGGATCGGTACAAGTTCCGCACCGAGCATGAGAGCAGCTACAAGACCGGCCTGAACTTTGCCGACAATGCTGTCGACCAGTGCACCGGCGGCGCGGCCGAGAACGTGCAGGTGACGTTTAACACGTCCAAGAGCACGTCCTTCACCTACCACGCTGACAGCGGCAAGTACACGGCCGTGCAGTACAAGGCCGACTATAAGGACGGCGCGACCGGCGAAGCGGTCCCGTTTACCAATCTGCTCATCCTCTCGGCCGATATGAAAACGGTGGACAGCTACGGCCGCCTGGCCGTTGACCTCATCGGCAGCGGCACCGGCTACTTTGTGACCGGCGGCAAGTATGTGCCGATCAAGTGGGGCCGCAGCGATATCAACAGCTGCTTTACTTACACGCTCGAGGACGGCACGGCGCTGAACCTCTCGCGCGGCACGACCTATGTCGGCGTGATCCCGACCAACGGCGGCAGCGCCAACTTCAGCTGAGAGCAAAATCAAACCATTTTGCAGCACTATGTGCGTGGGAAATCGCGCACATAGTGCTTTTTTCTTCCGCAGCAAGGTTGCCTGTTCTCTCAAATCTCTGCTATAATGGCTGTGCAGCCGGATGCAGCTGCAAGTGCACAGAAAGGAAGATCGCTATGACCTACAATTTTGATGAGATCATTGACCGCCGCCACACCAACGCGCTCAACACGGATGGCTTCCGCGGCTATATTTTTCACGCCGGTCCGGAAAAGGTATTTGCCTTCAAGGATGAAGAATTTGTCCGCATGTGGGTCGCTGACATGGAATTTGCCGTTGCGCCGGAGATCCTAGATGCGCTGCGCGCGCGGATCGACCGCCGCATCTTCGGCTATACCGGCCTGTATGACGACGAATATTACCGCACGTTCTCCAAGTGGTGCCGCGATCACTATGACTGGAGCTTTCCAAAGGAGCAACTGTGCGTCTCGCCGGGCATCATCCCGGCGCTCTACCAGCTGACGGAAACGCTTTGCGGCCCGGACGAAAAGGTGCTGCTCAACACGCCGGCCTACGGTTATTTCCTCCACGCGGCGGAGTACGCCAGCGTGGATGTGCTGACTTCCCCGCTGCACAAGAAGGCTGACGGCACATTCGAGGTGGATTATGAGGACTTCGAGCGCAAGTGCGCCGATCCCGCGTGCAAGCTGGTGTTCTGGTGCAATCCGCACAATCCCACCGGCCGTATGTGGACAGAGGAAGAACTGCACAGGGTCGCCGCGATCATCGAAAAGTATAACCTCTGGGTGGTGTCCGACGAGATCCACTGTGACCTGATCCGCTGCGGCCGCCGCCACATCCCGATGGCAAAGGTCATGGATCGCTATCCCAAGCTCATCACCTGCATGGCGCCTACCAAGACCTTTAACATGGCGGGGCTTGCGTTTTCCAATATCATCATCCGCGATCCGGCGCTGCGCGCCCGTTTTCAGGAGCGCGACAAGCTGTTCGGCATGGTCAACCCCATGTCGCTGACGGCGGCGCTGGCGGCCTATTCGCGCGGGGGAGCGTGGCATGAAGCACTAAAGCAGTATTTGGACGAAAACTTCGCATTCGTCAAGGCGTTTCTGTCCCAGGAACTGCCGGAGGCGGTCATGTACATTCCGGAGGCGACGTATCTGGCGTGGGTCGATCTGTCGCGCTGCCTGCCGGACGTGGCGGACCTGCCGGACTTCTTCGCCAACAAGGCGGGCGTTCTGCTCGAGGGCGGGGATTCTCTCTTCGTCGGCAACGCAAAAGGCTATGTGCGCCTGAATCTTGCGATGCCGCGCGCGATCATTCAGACCGGTCTGGAGCGGATGCGCGATGCGATCCGCGAAGAGCAGGCAAAGCATTAAAAACAAAGCAAAAAGCCCGATATGGCCAGCGCCATATCGGGCTTTTTCCCGTTTTTATTCCCACGTCTTCCACACATCCGGGCAATAGCCGACGGTGGCCTGCCGGCCGTTGCGGACGATGGGCGTCTGCAGCAGGGACGGATCTTCGAGCAGCCGCTCGATCTTGTCCTGCTCATAGGCCAGGTGCTGCACAAGCGCGTAGTCCGCCGCCTTGGGATTGAGCATGGTATCCAGCCCAACAGCATTTTTCACGCTCGTCAGTTCGCCGCGGCTCATCCCGTAGCGCAGCAGGTCAATGGCCTGGTACGGGATGCGGCGCTCCTTAAAATAGCGCTCGGCCTTTTTCGTGTCAAAGCATTTGGATTTGCCCCAGATCTGGATCTTCATGGCGCACTCCCCTGCTCAGACTTCAATGATCACGGGCAGCACCATGGGGCTGCGGCGCGTGGTCTTATACAGATAGCCGCTGATGTTCGACTTCACGCGGCCCTTGATGGTCGCCCAGTCGTGCTGTTTCTGCCGCTCGCAGCTGGCAAGGCTTTCATTCACAACGCGCTTGAGCTCGCCCATGAGTGCCTCCGCCTCTTTGACATACACAAAGCCGCGGGTGATGATCTCAGGATCAGCGACCGGCTTGCCGTTTTCGGACGAGAGCGTGATGATGGCCATCACGATGCCGTCCTCGGCCAGATGACGGCGGTCGCGCAGCACGGCGCTGCCGACGTCGCCGATGCCGGTGCCGTCGATATACACATCGCCCGCTGGGACATTGCTCGTCGCGCGCATACTGCGCTTGGTGATCTCGATCACTTCGCCGTTTTTAGCTACGAGCACATTCTTCGGCTCCACGCCCATGAGCTTGCCGATCTCGGCATGCTTGCACAGCATCCGATACTCGCCGTGCACGGGGATAAAGTAACGCGGCTTCGTCAGCGCGAGCATCATCTTCAGCTCCTCCTGGCAGGCATGACCGGAGACGTGCAGCGGCGTGTTGCGGTCATAGATGACCTCCGCGCCCTTCTGAAACAGCTCATCAATGACGCGGCTGATCGTGATCTCGTTGCCCGGAATGGCCGAGGCAGAGATGATGATGCGGTCGCCGGCGTCGATCGTGACCTGTTTGTGCTCGGAAAACGCCATACGGTGCAGCGCAGACATCGGCTCACCCTGGCTGCCGGTGCAGACAATAACGGTCTTGCTGCGCGGCAGGCTGCCGATCTGCGACATGTCCATCATGACGCCGTCCGGAATGTCCACATAGCCGAGCTCCGTCGCAACGCGCATGATGTTTTCCATGCTGCGGCCGGTGATGCCGACCTTGCGCTTATACTTTGCCGCCACGTTGATGATCTGCTGCAGGCGATGGACATTGGACGCAAACGTCGTGACGATGATGCGCTTGTTACAGTCCTTAAAGAGCTCATCAAAGCAGTCGATCACGCGCGCTTCCGAGGCGCAGTAGCCGGGACGCTCCACGTTCGTGGAGTCCGACAGCAGCGCGAGCACGCCCTCGTTGCCGAGCTGGCCGAGACGTGGCAGGTCGATCATGCCGCCCTGAATGGGCGTAAGGTCGATCTTGAAATCGCCTGTGTGGATAACGGTGCCGATCGGCGTTTTGATCGCCAGCGCGACGGAGTCGGCAATGCTGTGGTTTGTGTGGATGAACTCGATCTCAAAGCAGCCGAGCTTAAACTTATCGCCCGGCTTTTTCGTGAAGATCTGCGTATGGTAGAGCAGGTCGTGCTCTTCGAGCTTGAGCTCAATGATCGCCGCCGTCAGCGGGGTCGCGTAGATCGGCATGTCAAGCTGCTTGAGCACATATGGGATCGCGCCAATGTGGTCCTCGTGTCCGTGCGTGATGACCATGCCGCGGATACGGTTTTTGTTGGCCTTCAGGTAGCTGATGTCCGGGATGACCATGTCAACGCCGTAGAGGTCCTGATCTGGAAATCCCATGCCGCAGTCGACAAGGAACATATCCTTGCCATACTCGTAAACGGTGAGGTTCTTGCCGATCTCACCGAGCCCGCCGAGCGGGATGATTTTCAATTTGGATGCCATTCGTATCTCCTTTACGTTCGCTTTCAGGCAGACTGCTCCCCGAAAGCTGGTTGATTTTTCGAAAATATGTATGAAATGCGTTGCCCGCGGCGGCGGATAACCAGAGTATTCCCAGAAATCCGAGCCGTCAAACCTGTTACATTTCCATTCGGCCGGCCAGCGCCCGCAGGAGCGTGGCATCGTCCGCATATTCCAGATTGGAGCCGACCGGAATGCCGTAAGCCAGACGTGTGATCTTCACGTCAAACGGCTTGAGCAGGCGCGCGATGTACATCGCAGTCGCCTCACCTTCCGTGTCGGGGTTGGTGGCCATGATGACCTCCGTGATCCCGCCGGCAGCCACACGCTTGACCAGCTCCTGGATCCGGATATCGTCCGGGCCAATGTGATTCATCGGCGACAGCACGCCGTGCAGGACGTGATAGACGCCGTTATACTCGCGGCTGCGCTCAAACGAAAGCACATCGCGCGGCTGCGCCACGACGCAGATGGTGCTCTGGTCGCGCTTCGGAGAGGCGCAGATGGTGCACGTCTCCTGATCGGTGAGATTCTGGCAGATGCTGCAGCAGTGGATGTTTTTCTTGGCGTCCACAATGGCCGCGGCAAACTTCAGCGCCTCCTCTTCCGGGAGGGACAGAACATGAAACGCCAGCCGCTGCGCGCTCTTGCGCCCGACACCGGGCAGCGCGGCGAACTGGTCGATGAGGTTTTCAAGTGCATTCGGAAAAAATGACATGGGAATACCGTCCTGAATCAAGCATTGCGGATGGCGGCGATGGCGGCCGCACGGTCACTCTGGCGGAACACGGCGCTGCCGGCGACAAGCACGTTTGCGCCCGCCTGTTTTACAAGCGGGGATGTCTCCGGGTCGATCCCGCCATCAACCTCCAGCTCGCACGCGGGGTTGACCTGCGCGATCCGCTCATGCAGCTGCGCGATCTTCGGCAGCTGATCGGCCATGAAGCGCTGGCCGCCGAAACCTGGCTCCACCGTCATGACCAGCGCCAGATCCAGCAGCGGCAGATACGGAATGAGCACGCTCTCCGGCGTTTTCGGCTTGATGGCAAGCCCGACCTTCCTGCCGTGCGCCTTCACGTCCTCGATCGCGGCAAAAATGTCCTGCGGCTCGTCCGCCTCGACATGGAACACGACGAGATCCGCGCCGGCATCGCAAAATTCGCCGACGTAGCGGTGCGGCCGGTCGATCATCAGATGCACATCCAGAAACATCTGCGTATACCTACGCACGGACTTCACGACCGGAATGCCGATCGAGATATTCGGCACAAAAATGCCGTCCATCACGTCAATGTGGACATAGTCCGCACCGCCGGCCTCAATCTGGCGAATGTCCTCGCCAAGCGTGCAGAAGTCCGCCGAGAGAATGGAAGGTGCAAGTTTTGTCATGGATGCCACTCCGATCTATGGATATCCGGCAAGCCGGACACGATCCGCATTTCTATAACTAAGTTATTATACACCTGTTACGGTTATCCTGCAAGTACCGTCGGCAAAAAATCGCGGCTTGACGAACGCCGCCGCCTGCGCTATCATGTGCTTCAGATACTTCAAAGAATAGGAGCGAAGCAAATGTCTATCGAAGCAGGAAGAGCGTATTTCCGGCAGTTTGGTATGGAGGACCGTGTGCAGGAGTTCACGGTCTCGAGTGCGACCGTTGATCTGGCGGCAAAGGCTCTTGGTGTTGAGGGTGCGCGGATCGCAAAAACGCTGTCGTTCAAAACGGCGGACGGCTGCATGTTGATCCTCGCCGCCGGCGATGCGCGCATTGATAACCATAAATTCAAGGAAAAATTCCACATGAAGGCCAAGATGCTCTCGGCCGACGAGGTGCTGGAGCTGGTGGGCCACCCGGTCGGCGGCGTGTGCCCGTTCGGCTGCAAGGAGGGCATCCCGGTGTATCTGGACGTGTCGCTGCAGCGGTTTGAGACGGTGTTCCCCGCCGTCGGCAGCCCGTCGAGCGCAATCGAGCTGAATCTGGACGAGCTCTACAAATATTCCAACGCCCTTGAGTGGATCGACGTCTGCAAGCTCCCGGCCCCGGCCGAGGCGTGAGCCAGGCGCAAAAAAGCCTGACGAACCATCGTTCGCCAGGCTTTTTTATTTGCGATTCGCAGAAGATCACGCCAACAGCTTGGTCATGCTCTTGAGGCTGATGACCAGCGTGGAGGCGTTGTGCAGCAGCGCAGAGGTCGCAGGCGGCAGAACACCGGCCACACCCAGGCAGATCAGCAGGAAGTTGAAGCTGATGATCTTGCGGTAGTTGCTGTGAATGCGCTCCATGAGTGCGTCACTCAGGCGCTTGAGCGTCAGCAGGGCGTACAGATCATCGGCGCCGACTGTAATATCGGCCACTTCGCGCGCGATTGCTGCGCCGTCGCTGATGGCGACGCCGGCATCGGCCTCGGAGAGCGCCGGGGAATCGTTCACCCCGTCGCCAAGCATAATGACCTTGCGCCCGGCCGCGTGCTCCGCCTGAATAAAGGCGGCCTTGTCCTCGGGAAGGACTTCGGCGAAATAGGCATCCACACCGACCGCTTCCGCGACCGCGCGGGCGGTCTTTTCATTGTCGCCGGTCATCATGACCAGCTTGGTCACGCCGAGCTCCCGCAGACCACGGATGACATCGGCCGCTTCCGGCCGCAGCGGGTCTTCGATGCAGATAACCGCTGCCAGCGCACCGGAAACAGCAAGATACAGGTGCGAATACGTATCCGGCAGAGCATCGAATTTGGCCTGCTCCCCTGCCGGGATGACGCAGTGCTCATCCTCAAAGACAAAGTGGTGGCTGCCGATGACGACCTTCTGTCCGTCGACGCTGCTGGAAATGCCGTGCGCGACCAGATACTCCACGCACGAATGACGCTCCTCGTGGCGCAGACCGCGGCGCGCCGCCTCCGCGACGACCGCTTTGGCCATGGAGTGCGGATAATGTTCCTCCAGGCAGGCAGCCAGACGCAGCATATCCGCCTCATCATTGCCGCCGAAGGTCACGATCTGTGCAACTTTCGGCTCGGCGCGCGTGAGCGTGCCGGTCTTATCGAAGACGATCGTGCTCGCATCGGACACGGCCTCAAGGAACCGCCCGCCCTTGACGGACAGGTGATAGTCACTGGCCTCCTTCATGGCAGAGAGCACCGCGATCGGCATCGAGAGCTTGAGCGCGCAGGAGAAATCGACCATCAGCACGGCCAGCGCCTTGGTCATGTTCCCGGTCAGGAGCCAGACCAGCGCCGTTGCACCCAGACTGTACGGAACGAGCTGATCGGCAAGGTGCGATGCGTGATCCTCCGTTGCGGACTTGAGCTTTTCCGACTCCTCGATCATGCGGATGATACGGTCGTAGCGGCCGCTGCCGGCGCTCTTTTCCACGCAGATGGTGCAGTCGCCCTCTTCGACGACGGTACCGGCGTAGACATAGCCGCCCTCCGCTTTGCGGACGGCCAGCGGCTCGCCCGTGATGGAAGCCTGATTGACCATCGCCTCGCCGGAAACGACCTTGCCGTCAAGCGGGATCACGTTGCCGGTATGGATCACGATCCGGTCGCCGACCTGAACGTCTGCCACCGGCACAAGTACGGAGCCGGCGTCTGTCTCTTTCCAGACCTTGTCCACATTCAGGGACATGGTCTGTGCGAGATCGGCAACGGACTTCTTGTGCGTCCACTCGTCGAGAATGTCGCCAATGCCCAGCAGGAACATGATCGAGCTTGCCGTCTTGAAGTCCTTGCGCAGCATCGAAACGGTGATCGCCGTTGCGTCCAGCACCGGCACCTGGATCTTCCTGTGCATCAGGCACGTCATACCGGCCTTGATATACGGCACGGAACGCGCGACCGTGATCAGCGTGCGCACCGAGCTCGGAACGAACAGCTGCTTGATGCCGCGCCAGCACAGCGATGCGACAAGCTTGTCCTCAAAATCACGATTCAGGGCGCGGCTGCTGTGCTCCGGCGCGAGCGCCTGCTCCTTGGCATAGGCAAAGGACGAGAGCGCCTTTGTAACCGTTTCCCGCGGCCCGTCGTAGCAGATCACGGCGTCGCCGGTGCGGTCATAGACTGTCGCTTTTGTGACGCCGGAGACCCGATTCAGGTATGCCTCCAGAATGTCCGCCTGCTGCAGCGACATGGCACCCTGCATTGTATGCACGCGCATACGGCCCCGGGTTTCATGCAGGATTGTGCATTTCATACTTACTCAGCCTTCTCCGCCGTATCCTCAATGACCTCGGCCTGTTCGGCCGCGCGCTTTTCATTGAACGCCTTGGCACCGGCCAGAACGTCACCCGCGATCTCCTTGACGTGCGTTACAACCGCCATGACATCATCCTTTTCGCGCAGGGCCGCTGCCGTCGTATAAACGTATACCTTCTGGGCATCTTTACTTGCGAGAATCTTTGCCCCGACTGTTGCAAACAGCGCGCCGCCAACAAATGCTCCCAATTTTTCCATGCTCATAACGATTTACCTCCATGTTATTTGATCCGCAGAATTGCGGTCTGGTTAGCTTGCTCGAATTTTTGTTAGATGCAGCTAACTTTCAATTTCAAGTTATACCACTCTAACCGGCTTTTTTCAAGTGTTCGGATAAAAATTTACACATTTCGGCAACGTTAACAAAAGTGCCCCGCCAGAAACGGCGGGGCACGATCAATCTGTCGAATATTTGGTTACTTCAGCAGCATCTTACGGAAATTCTTCTTGCCGCGTTTGAGCACAACGCCGTCCCTCAGCTCTGCCTCGGTAAAGGTCTTGGCAATATCGGTGACCTTGCTGTCGTTAGCAGTCACGCCGCCCTGCTGCACATTGCGGCGCGCATCGGACTTAGATGCACACAGACCGCTCTTGACGAGCAGGCTGAGGATGTCATTGCCGTCTTCTTTCGTGATCTCCACCGTCGGCACGCCCTCGCCGGAGCCGCCGAACACTGCCTTGGCAGCTGCCTGCGCCTGATCGGCCTCCGCCTCGCCGTGTACCATCTTCGTGAGCTCGTAGGCAAGGATCTCCTTGGCTTTGTTGAGCTGCTCACCCTGCCAGCTGTCCATCTTGTCGATCTCCTCGAGCGGCAGGAATGTCAGCATACGGATGCACTTGAGCACATCGGCATCGTCAACGTTGCGCCAGTACTGGTAGAACTCAAAGGGCGTGGTCTTATTCGGGTCGAGCCAGACGGCGCCCTTGGCGGTCTTGCCCATCTTTTTGCCCTCGGAATTGAGCAGGAGCGTAATCGTCATAGCGTGTGCATCTTTGCCGAGCTTACGACGGATGAGTTCCGTGCCGCCGAGCATGTTCGACCACTGGTCGTTGCCGCCGAACTGCATGTTGCAGCCGTAGTGTTGGAACATATAGTAGAAGTCGTAGCTCTGCATGATCATGTAGTTGAACTCCAGGAAGCTCAGGCCCTTTTCCATGCGCTGCTTGTAGCACTCAGCACGCAGCATGTTGTTCACAGAGAAGCATGCTCCGACCTCGCGCAGAAGCTCAATGTAGTTGAGCGGCTTGAGCCACTCGGAATTGTAGAGCATGAGCGCCTTGCCGTCCGAGAAGTCAATGAAGCGCTCCATCTGACGCTTGAAGCACTCGGCATTGTGTTTGATGGTCTCCTCAGTAAGCATCTGGCGCATATCGGTGCGGCCGGAGGGGTCGCCGATGAGCGTCGTACCGTCGCCGATGAGGGCGATGGGCTTATTCCCGGCCATCTGCAGACGCTTCATCAGGCACAGCGCCATGAAGTGACCGACATGCAGCGAGTCCGCCGTGCAGTCAAAGCCAATGTAGAACGTGGCTTTGCCGTTGTTGATCATGTTTTTAATCTCTTCCTCGTTGGTCACCTGCGCGATCAGGCCGCGGGCGATCAGTTCATCATACAGTGTCATCGTTTTCTCTCCTTGCGCGTTATTCTTTCACTTTGTTCTCTGCGAGGATCTCCTCGGCGCGCTGTGCGCCCCAAGCGATCATATGGGCGCAGTGGCCCTTGCCGCCGTTTTTCGCCACGAGCTCCTGGCAGCGCAGGCAGCCAAACTCGGCGCGGAAGCTCTGCGTCATCTGCTTGGTCATGGCCGTGGCAGTCGCCTGATCGGCCGCAAGGCCGAACGCCATCACGGCGCCGGTGATACTGCCGCAGATCTCACCGCAGCGCACACCGCCGCCGAAGCCGGCCGCGACACGCTTTGCCGTGCTTTCGTCCAGGCCGGTCTCTTCCTGCAGCGCTGCGAGCACGCTCTGCGCGCAATTAAAGCCGTTGTCGTGATAAGCAATGGCGGATTCCTGAATACTCATGGTTCTCTCTCACCTTTCTTAAGCGATTGTTTATAGGCATCGGCGGAAGCGAGCTGCTCTGCCGCGCTGGCCAGTGTCAGCGGTGTGATGTGATCGCCGCCGTAGAGCCGCGCGATCTCGCGCTGGCGGCCGTCACTGTCGAGCAGCTGCACCGTCGTGCGGGTACGTCCGTCCTGCTCGCGTTTTTCGATCAGGTAATGCTGATCGGCCATAGCCGCGATCTGCGGCAGATGCGTGATGCAGATGACCTGCTTGACCATAGAGAGCTTACCGAGCTTTTCACCGACACGCTGAGCGGCCACGCCGGAAACACCGGCATCCACCTCGTCAAAGACCATGGAGGGCACGTCATCGCGTTCAGCGAACACGTTTTTGAGCGCCAGCATGATGCGCGAGAGCTCACCGCCGGAAGCAATCTTACTGATGCGCCCAAGCGCCTCTCCGGCATTTGCCGAGATCAAAAAACGCACATTGTCCGCGCCTGTACTCTGAAATCCGGGCGTACCGCCGAGCGGTGTGATCTCCACGTGAAAGCGCACGGACGGCATGGACAGCTCGCGCAGTTCACGCTCGACCTGCCGCTCGAGCGCGGCGGCGGCAGTCCGGCGCGCCTGCGTCAGTTCCGCCGCCGCTGCGCGCGTCTGCTCCGCCTGCTTTTGGATCATCGATTCGAGCTTCTGCAGCCGGTCGCCTGCGTATTCGATCTGGTCGAGCCGGGTCCGGGCCGCTTCAAGCGTGTCGATCAGCCCCGCCTCATCCGTATTGTATTTCCGCTCCAGACGCCGGAGCAGCGACAGGCGCGTTTCGATGCGGTCAAATTCCTCGTCGGAAAAATCCAGCCCGTCGCGGAAGTCGCGCAGCGTCTCCGCCGCGTCCTGCAGCGTGAAGACCGCGCCCTTGACGGCCTCCGGCAAAGGCGCGAGCTCGCCCGCGTAGTTGGCGGCCCGCTCGATCTCCGACAGGGCTTCTCCGGCCAGCGCAGCGGCGGAATCGTCCCGGCCGGCCAGCAGGTCATACGCCTGATCGACCGCTTCCGAGAGCTTTTCAAAGTTGCGCAGCAGGTCGCTGCGCTCCGTGAGCTCCGCCTCTTCCCCGGCCTTGAGCTCCGCGCGCTCCAGCTCTTCGATCTGGCGGCGGAGGCTTTCGGTCAGCAGTTCTTTTTCATTTTCATAAGTCGAGAGCGTGTCACGCTCCCTGCACAGCGCCTGATAGGCCTGGTACTGCTCGCGATAGCGCGCGAGCTCCGGCTCTAACTGGCCAAATCGGTCCAGATTGCGCAGGTGCTCCCGCTCATCGAGCAGGTGCTGCCCGTCGTTCTGGCCGTGGATGTCGAGCAGCAGCGCGCCCAGCGTGCGCAGCTGCGCCGTTGTGACCGGGACGCCGCAGACGCGGCAGGACGTCTTGCCCTCGGCCGTGATCTGGCGGCGGATGATGAGCTCATCGTCGCACTCGATCTCGTTTTCCTCGCACCAGTCCCGGCACGGGTCAGGGTCGAACGTCGCACAGACGACCGCCTTTTCGGCGCCGGTGCGCACGAGCTCGCGCGAGGCGCGCGCGCCGAGGATCGCGTGCATGGCGTCCACAAGGATGGATTTGCCCGCGCCCGTCTCGCCGGTCAGGATGTTCAGGCCGGGGCCGAGCTCCAGATCCGCCCGCTCGATGACCGCGACGTTTTCAATATGCAGTTCTCGCAGCAAAGCGCTTCACCTCCTGCGGTGTCCTCAAAGCAGCTTTTCGATCTCGTGGAAAAACTCATCGGCGGACGTATTGTCCTTCATGAGCAGAAATGCCGTGTCGTCGCCCGCAAGCGTGCCGACGAGCGTGTCGATGCGCATACTGTCGAGCGCGGAGCATGCAGCCGAGGCGAGGCCCGGCAGCGTCTTGATGACGATGATGTTCTGCGCCTCGGCATACGACGTCACACATTCCCGGAAAATTTTCTTCAGGCGCTCATCGTAGCCGGGAAATTCGTCCGCCGCCGGTGCGGCGTAACGGTATTTCCCGCTCGGCGCGAGCGTCTTCGTCAGGTGCAGCTCCTTAATGTCGCGCGACAGCGTCGCCTGCGTGCTCGGAACGCCGCGCTGCGCCAGCACATCCATGAGCTGGTTTTGCGTCTCGATCTCCTGCTCTGCAATGATCTGCAAAATGATGTTTTGTCGGGTGGATTTCACGTCGTCCCTCCTCACAGTCTGTCTGTCAGCTTGCCAAAAGCCGTCTCATAAAAGCTGCGGATGCCGGTATCGGCCAGCAGCGTGTAATTGTCCGATCTGCGGATGCGGATCTGATCGCCGCGGATGAGCGCGATGCTGTCGCCGCCGTCCGCCACGAGGATGGCCGGCCGGTCATGAATGCGCTCCGGCACGATCGTGATCTGCCGCCCGGGCGCAAGCACAAAGGACTTTCCGGCCAGACTGTGCGCGCAGATGGGCGTCATGATGATATTCTCGTTTTCCGGCTCGACGAGCGGGCCGCCGGCCGACATGGAATAGGCCGTGGAACCAGTCGGCGTGGCGACAATGATGCCGTCGCCGTTGAAGCGCGTGATGGGCACGCCGTCGCCATAAGCGGTCACGCCGATGCAGTCCACATGACCGCCGTGGATGACCACGTCGTTGAGCACCGACTGCGTGCAGATGATCCGCTCATTGCGCACGAGCTCCACATCGAGCATCATGCGTCGGCTGACCGTATACTGCCCATCCGCGATCTCGAGCAGCATATCCAGCTCGTCGTCCTCCAGGCCTGCCAGAAATCCCTTGCCGCCGAAATTCACGCCGATGATCGGGATCGGATGGTCACGCAGCGTGACTGCAACATGCAGGATCGTCCCATCGCCGCCCATGACGATGATGAGCGCAGCATCGTGCGCGGCGGCCTCCAGCGGCCGCACCGGGACATCCCCCGGCAGGTAGGCCTTCGGCGCAAATACCGGTGACATGACCACCCGATGACCGTGCTCCGTGAGCATACGGTAAACCGTCAGCGCTTTTTGCAGGCCGCTGTCCCGGTATGGATTGGCCGCAATGACGATGTGTTTCATACGCCGCTCTCTTTTCCGTGGGCCAGCGCGCCGTGCGACTGCTCCACAACGGCCGCCGGATCGAGCTCCGGCGCGGGATGTGTTCCCTTGCGCAGGTAGCCGAGGTACTCAATGTTGCCCTCCGGCCCTTTGATGGGCGAATAGTCCAGCCCCATGACGGTAAAGCCCGCGCCGGGCACAAAGTCCAGAAAGCTCTCGAGTACCTCCAGATGCACCTTTGGATCCCGGACGACGCCTTTTTTGCCGACCTCTTCACGCCCGGCTTCAAACTGCGGCTTGATGAGACAGACGACCGCAGCATCGTCCTTCAGCAGTGGACAGACCGCCGGCAGAATGAGCTTCACGGAGATGAATGACAGATCCATGACCGCGAGATCCAGCGGTTCCGGGATCTGCTCGGCTGTGATATAGCGCACGTTCGTGCGCTCCATGGAGATCACGCGCGGATCGTTGCGCAGGCTCCACGCCAGCTGGCCGTAGCCGACATCGACGGCGTAGACCTTTGCCGCACCGTTTTGCAGCAGCACATCCGTAAATCCGCCGGTCGAGGCACCGCAGTCGATACACGTCAGGCCGGTGGGATCGATTGGAAACACTTTGAGCGCTTTTTCCAATTTAAAACCGCCGCGGCTGACATAGGGCAGCGTGTTGCCGCGCACCTCGATCTTCGCATCGGGCGCGACCTGCGCGCCGGGCTTGTCCGCGCGCTGGCCGTTGACATAGACAACGCCGCTCATAATGATCGCCTTCGCGCGCTCACGGCTCTCGCTCAGGCCCTGATCGAAAACGAGCTGATCGAGTCGTACTTTCTTCATACGCCGTTCCCTTCTTTCTCGCCGGAGCACATCGCCTGCGCAGCGGCAGCGATCGCCCGGGCATCCAGACCGTATGCCGATTTGAGCACATTCGGCGCTCCGTGCGGGATGATGCCATTGCCAAGATTGAGCAGCCGCGCGGCCTTCAGCGCCATACCGGCCTGCCCGGCAGCAGAGAGCACCTGCTCGCCGATACAGTTGGCAGCGCACACATCCTCGACCGCCAGCAGCCGCCCCGTCTTGTGCAGGGACGCAAGCACCGGCGCCAACTCCAGCGGCGCGACCTGCGCCAGCTTGACGACTTCTACCGAAATGCCCTGCTGCGCAAGCAGATCCGCCGCCTGCAGCACATCGTTGATGACAATGCCGTAGGTCAGGATCGTCAGATCATTGCCCTCACGCAAAACCGTGACCGGTTCCGGATGGCAGTCCTGATACGCGCCCTCGCCGCCGCGCGGATAGCGCAAGGCGACCGGGCCGCTCAGCTCCAGCACCGCTTTGCGCAGCATCGCGCGCAGCTCGGCGAAGCTTGCCGGGCAGAGGATGCGCATATACGGCACGGAGCTCAGATAACTGATGTCAAAGCAGCCGTTGTGCGTATCGCCGTCATTGCCGACGATGCCGGCACGGTCGACGCCGAGCACCAGATGCAGCCGCTGCAGGGATGTGTCGTGGATGAGCATATCATACGCGCGCTGCAAAAAGCTCGAGTAGATCGCCGCGACGGGCTTGAGCCCCTGCTTGGCCATGCCGCTGGCCATCGTGATCGCGTGCCCTTCCGCGATGCCGACATCGTAGAGGCGATCCGGATGCCGCTCGGCAAAGGTCGTCAGGCCCGTGCCGGTCTGCATGGCCGCCGTGATGGCAACGACCGTCGGATCTTCATCCGCCAGCTGCGAGAGCGTCTCGCCGAACACGTGCGAAAAGTCCGGCTTCGGCGCAGGCAGCGCCCCGGTCACGGGATCGAACGAGCTGACGCCGTGGTATTTCTCCGGCGCCTGCTCCGTGTAGGAGATGCCCTTACCCTTTTGCGTCACCACATGCAGCAGCACCGGCTGGCGCAGGTCACGCGCCCAGCGCAGCATCTTTTCCAGCTGCTGCTCATCGTGCCCGTCCACCGGACCGATGTAGTAAAAGCCCATATCGTCGAACATGTTGTTCGGCAGGACAAGATCCTTCACATGTTCCTTCACATGGTGCAGCACCTTATACAGTCCGCGCGCCTTGCCGACGGTATTGCGGTAAAACTGCTTGAAGTGCAGATAGCTCGGCTTCACGCGCTGCTTGGACAGCAGCGTTGCCATGCCGCCGACGTTTTTGTTGATGGACATACCGTTGTCATTGAGCACGATGACCATCGGCTCGCCGCTCTGCCCGGCATCCGACAGGCCCTCGTATGCCAGGCCGCCGGTCAATGCGCCGTCACCGATGAGGGCGATGACGTCATAGTCCGCCCCCGTGAGCGTACGCGCCCGGGCCATGCCCAGCGCGACGGAGATCGACGTGGAGGCGTGGCCGGCCACAAACGCATCGTGCACGCTCTCATCCGGCTTCGGAAACCCGGCAATGCCGCCGAACTGGCGCAGCGTGGAAAACGCTTCGCGCCGTCCGGTCAGGATCTTGTGCACATAGCTCTGATGACCGACGTCGAACACGAGTCGGTCCTTTTCGGTGCTATATACCCGGTCGATCGCAACCGTGAGCTCCACTGCGCCGAGATTCGACGCCAGATGCCCGCCGGTTTTCGCAAGATTCTCGACCAGAAAAGAACGAAGTTCCGCACACAGTGCCGGAATTTCTTCCGCCGGCAGCGCCTTCAGGTCGGCCGGTGAATGGATTCGCTCTAATATACTCAAGACAGAATACCTCACGAATAATAATACAAAGTATACTATAACAAAAAGTGCCGGACTTTACAAGAGTAAGCCGACACTTTTCGCAATTTCACCGGAAGTCCGGTGTTTTTATGGATTCAGTTTTTCCGATCTGCCAGCGAGCGGGCGAGCTGCTGCAAAAATGCGCTGTCCGCAAACACACCGTCCACGGCTGCTGCCGCTTGCTCGGACAGCTCGTGCACATAGGCGCCGCAGCGCTCCAGACCATAGAGCGCCATGAAGGTGTTCTTCCCCTCGCGCGCATCCGAGCCGATGGGTTTGCCGAGTTCCGCCTCCGTACTGATGACATCGAGCATGTCATCGCGGATCTGAAACGCCAGACCAAGCGCCTTGGCATACTGCGCTGCGGCCGCGCGCTGCTGCGCGTTTCCGCCGCCGCAGGTCACGCCCATGAGGCATGCGGCGTGGATCATCGCCGACGTTTTGCGGTCGTTGATATCCATCAGTTCCTCTTTTGTGAGGACCTTGCCCTCACCTTCCATATCTAGCTGCTGACCGCCGCAGATGCCGTTTTCACCGGCAGCCTCGGCGAGCAGGCGCGCGCACTCGGCGCGCACATCCGCCGGCAGCTCCGTCGAAAGGATCGTGTGGAATGCCTCCGCCTGCAGGGCGTCGCCCGCCAGCGTCGCCGTACACTCGCCATAGACCACGTGGTTCGTCGGCTTGCCGCGGCGCAGATCATCGTTATCCATGCACGGCAGATCGTCGTGGATGAGCGAATAAGTATGCACCATCTCGACCGCACACGCAACTGGCAGCGCCGCGCGCACATCCCCACCGCAGGCTGCGCAGAACGCGAGCACCAGCACCGGACGCAGGCGTTTGCCGCCGGCGGTCAGGCTATAGTGCATCGCCTCCAGCAGACGATGATAGGACACGGTCGTGTCCGCAAAATAGGTATTGAGCGCCGCATCGGCGAGCGCTTTGTATTCCTGATACTGTGTCTGATAATCCATACGTTATTCCTCAGTTTCAAACGGGAGCTCGACAGGCGCGCCGTCTCTCCCTTTTTTGAGCTGCACGACCTTCTGTTCCGCCGTGTCCAGCATTTCATTGCAGGCCGCAAGCAGGTGCGATCCTTCCTCAAACAGCGCCAGCGATGCATCGAGCGGCACATCGCCCTTTTCCAGCTGCTTGACGATCTCATCCAGCCGCTGCATGGACGCTTCAAAGGTCAGTTTCTGTTTTGCCATGGGCATCCTCCCTGTTGTTTACGGTGCAGTGCAATGCACCGTCCTGAAGCTGTACACGAACCGGATCGCCCGGCTGCACCTTTGCCGCCGAGCGGAGCACCGTGCCGTCGGCAGCCGTCGCCACGGCGTAGCCGCGGGCAAGCACCTTCAACGGGCTCATCGCGTCCAGCGCCGCCGCATACTGCGCAAAACCATGTCTGCGCGCGGCGAGCCAGCGCTCCCCCGCCGCCGTCAGGCGGCTGCGGGTATAGTCCAGCTCCACGCGCCGGAGATCAAAATAAGCCGCCGGAGACTGCAGCACACGGCGGCCGGCCAGATTGTCCAGTGCGGCCCGGCGCTGTGCCATCTGCTTGCGCATCGCCTGCGCCATGCGGATATCATACCCGCGCAGCGTCTCGCGGATGTCCTCCGCGTTCGGCACGGCCAGCTCCGCCGCATTCGACGGTGTCGCGGCGCGCAAATCGGCCACAAAGTCCGAGATCGTCACATCCGGCTCGTGCCCGACGGCGGAAATGACCGGGATATCCGAATCGTAGATCGCCCGCGCGACACGCTCGTCATTGAACGCCCACAGATCCTCGATCGAACCGCCGCCGCGGCCGGTGATGATGAGGTCGCCGACCCGATAGCGGTTGGCATACCGGATCGCTCCGGCGATCTCCGCCGGTGCCTCCGTCCCCTGCACGCGCACGGGCAGCAGCACGACCTCGCTGGCCGGCCAGCGCTTACCGAGCACGCGGATGATATCGCGCACGGCCGCACCCGCCGCCGACGTGATGACAGCGATCCGCTGCGGAAACAGCGGCAGTGGCTTTTTGTGCGCGCGGTCAAACAGGCCCTCCTTCTGCAGCTGCTCCTTGAGCTGCTCGTAGGCGGCATACAAGTCGCCCACACCGCCCGGAATGAGCCGCGTACAGTAGAGCTGATATGCCCCGTCGCGCGGATAGACCGTGATGCGGCCGATGGCCGCAACGCTCATTCCGCTCGCCGGGCGAAAGCGCAGCGACTGCGCGCTGCTGCGAAACATCACACACCGCAGGCTGCTCTCGGCATCCTTGAGCGTGAAATAATGGTGCCCGGACGGGTAGACCTTGTAGTTGGACAGTTCCCCCGTCACACAGACATTACCGAGCAGCACATCCGCATCCAGTAGTTGCTTGATGTGGGCGTTGAGCTCCGTTACGGTAAAGGATGTACGCGCCATGTCAGGCTTCGGCGCCGTTCTCGGGCGTCTGCTCCGGTTCATCGGCCGGCGCTTCAGCGGATGCTTCTTCCGCTTCGGCCTCCGGCTCGACCTCGCCGCGCACAAAGCTGCCGAGCACGCCGTTGATAAACGCCACCGTCTCCGGCTCTTCATAGCCCTTGGCCAGTTCCACCGCCTCATTGATCGCGGCGGCATTCGGTACGTCGTCCATATAGAGGATCTCGCACATGGCGCAGCGCATGATCGCCGCGGCAACGCGGGAAATGCGCTCCAGCCGCCAGCCGCGGGCATATTTTTCGATCATGTGGTTGAGCTCGTACATATGGTCATAGACCAAACCGGTCAGCCGGCGGATATAATCGAGCTGCTTCTCGTCCGGATATTCCAGAAACAGCGGGTCTTCCTCCGCCAGCGTCGCAAAATACTCGCGGCTGAAGAAAGTATCCGCCGTCTCGCGGGCATCGTCCCCGGCGAGCTGCGCGGCAAAGCTGAGCTGGATCGCGATCTCACGCGCAACCGTTCTTGTCATAGTGATTACTCCTGCTTTTCTTTATTTGTCGAAGGCCACACCGGACACGTGCACGTTCACAATGGGCTTGCCCATGCCGGTCATGGACTCGACCGCGCTCGTGACCGATTCCTGCACGGCCTTTGCGACCGCCACGACGCTGCAGCCGTAGCGCACCGTAATGATCGTATCGACCGTCATCGTGCCGTCGACGATCTGCACCTTGATGCCCTTGGCGGCAGACTTGATGCCGAGCAGCTCGGCCAGCTCCGTACCGGTAGAGGTCGCAACACCGGCGACGCCGTCCACTTCCGTGATCGCTGCGCGCACCATGGCGGCAACGACGTCCTCAGAGATATTGATGCTGCCCTTTTCATCCTGGCAAGTAATATAATTTTCCGGCATAGAAAAATACCTCCTGATAAAATTGTACAGTATAGTGTACCACGCGCAGCGGCAAAAAGAAAGAAAAATGTTTCCCGTCCGGCAAAAAGATGCACCCCGTGAGATTCACAGGGTGCATCCGCATACTTGGAATTACTTGGTCATCGTCTTATGGAACACCATCAGGATCTTTGCAGCCTCCGCGCGTGTCGCGTTTCTGGCCGGCTGGATGTACAGGCGGCCGTCGACCGGGACGCCGGAGATCGCGTTGATCGCAACGGCGTCCTTCATCGCGTCCAGCGCCCAGGAGCCGACGCTGCCGGCATCCACAAAGCGGCTCAGATCATCCGGCTTCCAGGTCCGATCGACCATGCGCACGTTATTCAGATAGCGCATGAGCATGAGCACGAAATCCTGGCGCGTAATATTTGCATTCGGTGAAAATGTCGTGGCCGTCACACCGTTGACAATGCCGACCGAATGTGCCCAGGTCACTGCTTTCTGATACCATGCGCCCTCCGGCACATCCGTGAACGGCGTGCCGCCGCTCACTTCCGGATTACCGTGCAGGTTGTACAGGATCTGTGCGACCTGCGCGCGCGTCGTATATTCGCCGGGAGCAAAGCTGCCGTTGCCCATGCCGGACATGAGGCCGTAGGACAGGCAGTACTGAACACCCGGATAGAACCACGATGTGTCATTTTTGACATCGTTGTATACTGCAGTGGCAACAAGGCCGCTTGCAGGCAGAATGTCGCGCTTGGTGGCCTGGCAGCGCGTGCAGGTGTAGGTCATGCTGCCCTGCGTCGTTTCCGTTGCTTCCTTCGTCACCATACCCTCATCCCAAGCGTGGCCGAGGGCGGCGATCGTCTCCATACCCTCCTTGTAGTCACAGCGGGTGCAGTGCTTACCGGCGGTAGTGCCGGCAGTGGTGCAGGTCGCAGCAACGGCTGCGTCGTCCTTCAGGTCGTGACCGAGGGCAGCGATCGTCTCCATACCCTCCTTGTAGTCGCAGCGAGTGCAGTGCTTACCGGCGGTAGTACCGGCGGTGGTGCAGGTCGCGGCAACGGCTGCGTCGTCCTTCAGGTCATGACCCAGAGGATCCGTATAGGTATCCACGTAGCTGTCGCCGCAGGAGCAAGTGTGGGTCGTGTGGCCCTTTTCGGTGCAGGTCGGCGCTGTGACAACATCCTTGTAGCTGTGGGTATGGGAAACATAATTGTAATGGATGTTGGCGGTCAAAAGGCCATTATTTCCAGTGGAAGAAATAGAGATCGCTTTCCATTGCGCCTCGCTCCCGGCATAGTACACATCGGTCAGAGATGTGCAATTATAGAAAGCACTACCGCCAATGCTCGTCACACTGTCCGGGATCGTCACGCTGGTCAGAGATGTGCAGCCATTGAAGACAGCATCATTAATGATCGTCACGCCGTCCGGGATCGTTACGCTGGTCAGAGATGTGCAGCCATTGAAAGCAAGCCAGCCAATGCTCGTCACACTGTCCGGGATCGTCACGCTGGTCAGAGATGTGCAATAATAGAAAGCATACCGGCCAATGCTCGTCACGCTGTTTGGGATCGTCACGCTGGTCAGAGATCCGCAACCAAAGAAAGCCCACTCACCAATGCTCGTCACGCCATCAGCAATCACAGCTGACTTTACCATGCTTCTACTGCGATACCACGGCGGACTAGAAGGACCATCATAGTCATGCATACCACCGCTGCCGCTGATCGTCAGCACGCCCTCGCTGTCCAGCGTCCAGGTCAGGTTGCTGCCGTCGCCCTCTGCACCGCAGGTACCGCTGGCCACGACGCCGGTGGCCGGGATGACCTCGGTCTTTGTCTCACCGCAGCGGGTGCAGGTGAAGGTCTTCACACCGGTCTCGGTTTCCGTCGGCTCCTTCGTCACTTTGCCGTTGTCCCATGCGTGGCCGAGTGCGTCGGTATAAGTATCCACGTAGCTGTCGCCGCAGGCGCAAGTGTGGGTCGTGTAGCCCTTTTCCGTGCAGGTCGGCGCTGTGACAACAGCCTTGTAGCTGTGGGTATGGGAAACATAATTGTAATGGATGTTGGCGGTCAAAAGGCCATTATTTCCAGTGGAAGAAATAGAGATCGCTTTCCATTGCGCCTCGCTCCCGGCATAGTACACATCGGTCAGAGATGTACACGAAGCGAAAGCGCCATCGCCAATGCTCGTCACGCTGTCCGGGATCGTCACGCTGGTCAGAGATTTGCAATTACCGAAAGCAATACCGCCAATGCTCGTCACGCTGTCCGGGATCGTCACGCTGGTCAGAGATGAGCACTCAGAGAAAGCATACGCACCAATGCTCGTCACGCCATCCGGGATCGTCACGCTGGTCAGAGATCTGCAGCCATTGAAAGCATGCTGGCCAATGCTCGTCACGCTGTCCGGGATCGTCACGCTGGTCAGAGATGTGCAACCTCCGAAAGCACCAGCGCCAATGCTCGTCACGCTGTCCGGGATCGCATATGCCGCAAAAGCGCCCGGGTACTGCACCAAAGTTGTCTTATCTTTGCTGAACAGAACACCGGATGCATCGCTGGAGTAATGACTGTTGCCCTCAGTGACCCATATACCGGTCAGAGATGTGCACCAAGCGAAAGCACCCCCGCCAATGCTCGTCACGCTGTCCGGGATCGTCACGCTGGTCAGAGATGTACACGAAGCGAAAGCGCTATCGCCAATGCTCGTCACGCTGTCCGGGATCGTCACACTGGTCAGAGACCAGCACTCATCGAAAGCACACCCGCCAATGCTCGTCACGCTGTTTGGGATCGTCACGCTGGTCAGAGATGTGCAGCCTAAGAAAGCATACGCACCAACGCTCGTCACGCTGTCCGGGATCGTCACACTGGTCAGAGATTTGCAATAAAAGAAAGCAGACCAGCCAATGCTCGTCACGCTGTTTGGGATCGTCACGCTGGTCAGAGATCTGCAGTTTTCGAAAGCAGACTCACCAATGCTCGTCACGCCTTCTGCAATCACAGCTGACTTTACCCGGCTTCTACTGCCATACCACGGCGCATCAGAAGAACCATAGCCATGCATATCACCGCTGCCGCTGATCGTCAGCACGCCCTCGCTGTCCAGCGTCCAGGTCAGGTTGCTGCCCTTTGCGCCGCAGGTGCCGCTGTCCACAATGTCTACCGCCAGCGCCGTGGCCGGCAGGAGCGATGCGATCATCAGCACCGCGAGCACAAAACTGAATATACGTTTTTTCATCCTCATTTCCTCTCATTTCATGATTGGAGCCGGAAGATATAAGCTTTGAATTCCATAAATTATCTCCGCTTCCTGTTTTAGATTATAACTGTCATGACAGGTGCCGTCAAGCCTCTTTGTGCTCGTTGGCAGTTCTCCATTTAAAATGGCAGCATCCCCGCTCCGGTCGGAGCGGGGATGTGTTTTGCAGGATGGTTCACTGCGCGTCCTGCGCGTCGGCCTTGACCTCAATGACCTTGATCTGCGGCGCGGTATAGTCCGTTTCTTTGACGATGGTGTCCGTGATGGTTGCGACCTGTGCCGTGCTCAGCCCATCGGCCGGCGCGGGCACGGCGACCGTGATGCCCTCATCCGTGATATAGACCACACACTCGGAAAAATCCTTGGCCAGCAGGAGATTTTCGATCTGCGTCTCGGTCATGGAGTCGCTCGCCATGGCAGAGATGGCGCTCATGGCGCTGTCGATCGTCGCCTGCGAAGCGCCCTCGGCCGTCGAGGCTGATTTAAGCAGCGACAGCGCCTCGTCGCGCGACTGCTGGCGCGTCAGGCGCGCTTTGGCAAAGTAATCATCGGATGCCGACGCCGACGCTGCGGCCGCTTCCTCCTCCGCCTTGACCGCCGCCGTGGCGGCGTCCTCGGCGGCGGCCATTTCGGCGTCCGCCTTTCCCCACTGGGTGTTGTACGACCAGTTAAAGTAGATCGCGGCGCAGACAAACAGCAGCACCACAATGATCGCAATGTTTCGTTTGGTTTTTTTCATAGTCGCCCTCCCGTTATTTAGATTGCGGATCCGGCTGCTTTCGGAGCACGGAGATGTGATCCGTGCTCAGGCCGGTAAACTGTGCCACTGCCTGCGTGACGGCGAGCTGCACCTGCGGCGAATCCGCCCCGTCACAGACGACGACTGCGCCGAGATACTGCGGGCTGACCGTCTTGAGCTCCACCGCCTCCTGTGCCCCGCCGCCGGCGGAGATGATGGTCGGCTCACCGCTATCGTCCGTCGCCAGCTCCCGCTCGGCCGAGCAGCGGTAGGACAGCAGCACCTGCACTTGTCCCGCGCCGTTGATCTGCTGCAGGAGCGTTGTCAGGCGCTGCTCCTCGGCCTGGATCGTCTGCGTCTGGGTCTGCTCGGAAACGGCTGCCGCCTGCGCCGTCTTGGCCTTTGTCCTGCTGCCGGTCGGCAGCAGGAGCAGGATCAGCCCCGCGAGCAGGATGATGAGAACGTATTTATACTTGGCTGCGAAAGCGCTGAGTTTTCGTGTGTTCATGATGTACTGCTCCATTCCTGCCGCGTGCGCGGGACCCCGAGGTCGGCCTCGATGATCTGCGCCAGGCGGCTGTTTTCTGCTGCCGGCCCGGATGTGACCAGGCGGACGGACTGCGGATACCAGTAGCCGTCGGTGCTCCACTGCAGCGTGACCTGCGCATCGTCAAGCGCAGCGCCACACTGCGCGGCTTTGTCCAATATATATGTGCGCATTTCCGATTCTATGACCGTGCGCTGCAAGCGCTCGCTGCTGTCGGATACCGCGCCGTCCGTCGACACCGAGACGTGATAGTCCTGCAGCGCAGCGGCGTAAGCGTCATAATCGAACGTCACCAGTGGCGAGAACAGCAGGCACGTCAGGGCCACGCCGCCGGCCAGCTTCGTGACGCGCCGCAGGCTCTCCGACGTCGGAAACAGCGACGCCAGCGCCGTCAGCAGCGCCACGCCCGCCAGACTGAGCAGCCAGGCACGCAGAGATTCCATCATCCCGTCACCGCCTTCATACTCGACACGATCGAGAGGAACAAAATGAGCGACGCCACGCCGACCATCCCCAGCAGGAAACCGTACACGTCCGCAAAGCCGTCGATCAGCCGCCCGACACGCTTGTCCGCGAACGACTCGGCGATTCCGGCGGCAAGCTTGTACAGGACATAGTGCACGGCGAACTGCAAATACGGCGTGACGCACATGGCGGCGACACTGACGACGCCGACGATGCCAATGCCGCTGCGCAGGATCGCGGCGCTGGAAGTGACCGTGGACGCCGCATCGGCCACGATGCTGCCGACGACCGGAAGCGCGGCAGAGACGGCCGTCTTGACTGCCTTGGCTGCGGCTGCGTCCGCCGAGCCGGTGAGGATGCCCGTCAGCGACAGGTAGAGCGTGAACACGCTCGCAAAGCCGATGAGCAGCAGCCGGAACGCCTTGCGCAGCAGACCGCTGAGGGACGCGAGCACGTCGTTTTCGAGCGTTGTGCCGCAGATGACCGTACCTGCGTACAGATACAGCAGCGGCAGGAGCACCGCCGTCTCCGCGGACAGAAGCACATCCAGAAACAGTGAAGTTGCCGCGTATTTTGCGGCCGCCGACGTCGCCGCGCCACTCGCCGCCGCGGCGGCACACATGCTCGGCAGCAGGATCTTGGAAAAATCCCGCAGCGTTGCAAGTGCCTCGCTGCCCGCGGTGATGCACGAGGTCACGTGCGTAACGCTCAGCGCAGCGACCGCCACCGTGCCGGCCATCTGCGTGACCTTTCCGCAGGCGCCGCTCACGGAAAGGGACGCGCACAGCGCCGACAGAAACACGATCGCCAGCAGCAGCGCCGCATTGTGCGCAGCCGACGCGACGGCCCCGCCGCCCTCGTGCAGCACATAGGCCCAGAGCTTTGCGAGCAGGGACTGCGGCTGCGCGGCATCCGCAACGGACAGTTCACCGAAGGCGTCATATGCCTGCTCCGGAAGCGCGGATTCCAGCGACGCCGTGCCGAAATCCGCTGCCTGCTCAGCCGCAACATCGTAGGCAAACGCCCCCGGCGTGCACGCCGCCAGCACCAGCAGCACAGTCAAAAGCACAAGCAGCCGCTTTTTCATAAGCATTCTCCGATCATGGTCAAAAACGTGCGCATCAGCGGCAGCGCGGCATAGAGCGCTGCCGCCACGCCAACGAGCTGCACCGCGCAGGCGCCGGCAGCCTGTCCGGCGTCTTTGCAGAGGCTCTCCCCGATCATCGTCAGGATGCTGATGGTCATGCACTTGAGCAGCGGCCCGGTGTAGACGCCGGAGAGCTTGCTGACCGCGATCGCATCGCGGAAAAACGCCGCCAGCGGCTCCAGCAGACCGATGCACAAAAACAGCGCCAGCAGTGCTGCCGCCATGCTCAGCAGAAGCGACATGCCCGGCACGGTCTTGTAGACCGTGGCGGCGGCAGCGGCGGCAATGACCACGATGATGATCGCCTGAAAGACCGGCTCCATCACAGGGAAAACAGGCTCTTGATTAAATCGAACAGCTCGCTGATCTTCTGGATCACCAGCACCAGCACCACGACCAGACCGGCAATGGTCGTCATGAGCGCCTGCTCGTCGCGCCCGGCGCGCGAGAGCAGGATATTGAGCACGGCGACCAGAATACCGATCGCCGCAATCTTAAAGACAAGGTCAACGTCCATAAGCGCCTCCTGTGTAATCAAAACAGAGCCACGGCGGCGAGCAGACCAAGCGTCGCGCCGAGGCCGCAAAAGAGTTTTCCGCGCTGTGTCGTGTCCGCCTGCATCTGCGCCGCAGCAGCCTGCAGCGTCTCGATGCAGGTGTCCAGCGCGCGGCGCTGGATCTGCGCGTCATACTTGCCAAGCTGTTCGCCCAGCGTCAGCAGCGCTGCGCGCACATCGGGCGTCAGCATGTCCAGCGCCTGAAACGCGGCCGCCCAGCTCTCGGAAAACGGCCGGCCGCCGTCCGTGATACCGTCTGCGAGCGCGGCATATTGCGTACTCAGCGGCTCGGGCGCGCCCGCCGCCAGATGGCGCAGCGCCTCCGGCAGCGGCAGCAGACGGCCGACGATATCGCTGCGCAGCAGGTTCAGGCTGTCGATCACCGCCGTGAGCAGGCGCAGCCGCAGCCGCAGCTCCTGCCGCAGCGCGAATCCGGCGGCCGTACTGCCCAGAAACACCAGCGCCGCTCCCAGCCAGTGCAGGCGCGTCATGTCAGATCCTCAACGGTATAGACGCGCTCGCCGTCGCTGCGCGTGATGCACACGGCGCGGCGGAAAATATGCTCGTCCAGCAGTGCACGGTACAGCGCCCTGTGCCGCAGCGCCGCAACGCTCTGCGCGTGCGCCGTTGCCAGCAGCGCGACGCCGCAGCCGGCGGCGATGCGGATGGCTTCAATGTCCTCCGGCGCGCTGATCTCATCAAACGCCAGCACATCCGGCCGCATGGCGCGCAGGAGCATCATGCAGCAGGCCGCCTTCTGCCCGCCGGTCATCACGTCCGTATTTGCCCCGACGTCAAACTGCGGCGCGCGGTTCTGCACGGCCGCGATCTCGCCGCGCTCATCCATGAGCGAGATGCGCGTGCCCATATCGGACAGGCGGCGCACACACTCGCGCAGCAGCGTCGTTTTCCCGTTGCCGGGCGGCGAGAGGATGAGCGTACTGCAAAACCCATCGCGGAGCAGCTGCGGCAAAAGCGCATCGGCACAGCCGGGCACCGCGTGCGGGATGCGCACAGACACGGAGCTCAGCTGCCGGATGCCGTCGATCTGCCCGGCAGCCTGTCCGTAAGCGCAGCCGCAAAGCCCGACGCGGCAGCCGCCGGCAGTCTGTAAGTACCCCTGCCGGATCTGTTCTCCGGCCGCGTAAACGGACGCTCCCGTCGCGCGCTCGAGCAGATAGTCCAGATCACCCGCCAGAATGGCGCGGCATTCCGCCGGATATACATGCGCCTGCGTCAGCAGCACGGGCACCTGGCCGATGCGGCAGCAGATCTCTTCCACGAGTTCCTGCCGGTCGCGCTGCGTGTGCGCAATGGCCTGTCCCAGCGCCGGCGGGAACAGCGCCAGCGCCTGATTTGTGAAGATCATGGTGGTCCCTCCTCTTTTGTTCTGCCACATCCTATGCACGCGCAGAGCGCGGCAGAACAAAAAAAGAGACAGCCGATTGGCTGCCTCTCAGGTAAGATAGTTACGAATTACAGTTTGCGGCACTCGAGGTAATAGCGCTTGTCCGCGCCGAGGCCGATGGAAAAGCTCTTTTTCGGGAACGGGCCGGAGCGCAGCACCGACGTAAAGAGCTCCGCCTTATCCATGCGCGGCATGAGGATTCCGCAGCAGCCATCACCGGCCGCAAGGGCGATCGCCTCATCGTCGCCGTGGATATAATCGACTGAGCCGCCGTTTTCCGCGAGATAGGCCGTGCAGAACACATCCATCGCGGCGATCGCTTCACCGAGCGACGCGCCCTTGGCGAGAATGTCGCTGCGCGCACGCCCGGCGATCAGGGAGATCGCATAGCCGCTGCCGTCAGTGGATGCCAGCGCCGTCTCCGCCGCCTGCATCCATTTGGACGCATCGGTACCGAAGAGCACGCGGTGGATGGGTTCAAACGTCACGGCCGGGCTGTGCAGGTTCACAAGCTCAACGAGCGCGTAGCGCGCGGGATCGGCCGCCGCCTGCTCGGGCGTGAGCGTTTGCTTCTTCTCCAGCCAGCACAGACGGGCTGCCGCCAGACTGTGGTTGCCGTCCGCGATGGCAAAGCGCATGGGGTACGCGCCGTCCGTGCCGACGCCGGTCGCGCACAGGCGTGCGGCAAGCGCATCCGCCTTCGCGCCCGCAATGCGCAGGCCGCGAACGTGACCGCCGCCGGACATGAGGTCAAAATCATACAGCGTTTCGCCGGCCGCCGCCTGCGCTTCCCGGCGGATCGTATCCTCCGGATCGCTGTAAAACACCATGATGTGCGGCATCTCCAGCGCCGCCGCCGCACGGATGCGCACACGCGCCGGAAGGCGCGAGGCGACCGTGCCCTCCGTCGCGCGGATCGGCGTGACGGAGTCCGGCGCGTAATCATACGCCTCCAGATCGAGCGCGCCGACAACGCCGCAGCGCACGGCGCCGCCCGGCAGCGTGCGCTGCACGAGCACAAGGCTGTGCGGCACGGTGCGGAACACGCCGTCATCGAGGTAGCGGCGCATGGTCTGCTGGATCTCGCGCGTCGCCGCAGCCTCATCGCACTTGCCGAGGTAAAACTCCGGCAGCATCAGCCGCAGCGTGGACGGCGCGTCGCCGACGGTGTCCTGCACTGCCTGCCAATAGCCGGCATCCGCCGTGAACTGGTCACAGGCAATGACGCTCCAGCGCCGCATATCCGCATGCGCCGGCAATAGAATATCCGTTGGGGTAAAAAACAGGTTCTGGTTCATTCCTGACTCCACTTTTCCGCTCTGCCGACGGCGCGCAGCCAGTTATCGTGATACTGCTTTGCCTGCTCAGCATCCATTTTGGGCTTGAAAATACGGTCAGACTGGCGCAGGAGCGCAATATCGTCCACGCTCTCCCAGACGCCGCTGGCAATACCGGCGAGGAACGCCGCGCCGAACGCCGTCGTCTCGACCAGCTTCGGCCGGTCGATCGGCACGCGCAGCATATCCGCCTGAAACTGCATCAAAAACGAACTGACGGACGCGCCGCCGTCCACACGCAGGACGGAGATCGGGCTCTCGGCATCGACCTGCATGGCATCGAGCAGGTCCTTGACCTGATACGCGATGCCCTCAAGCGTGGCGCGGGCGATGTGTGCCTTGTTGCTGCCGCGCGTGAGGCCGACGATCGCGCCGCGGGCGTACATATCCCAGCGCGGCGCGCCGAGACCGGTGAACGCGGACACAAGATACACGCCGCCGTTGTCCGGCACGCTCTCGGCCAGGATATCGCACTCATGCGCCGTGCCGATCAGGCCGAGCTCGTCGCGCAGCCACTGGATGGAGCTGCCGGCATTGAACACGCTGCCCTCGAGCGCATAGGTCGTCTTACCGTTGACCGACCACGCAACGCTCGTGACCAGGCCGCTGACGCTGCGCACGGATTTGCTGCCGGTGTTCATGAGCGTGAAGCAGCCGGTGCCGTATGTATTTTTCGCCTGGCCCGGCACGATGCACGCCTGCCCAAGCAGGGCGGCCGCCTGATCGCCGGCGCTGCCGCAGACCGGAATGCCCTCGAGCGTCTCCAGTCCCGGCAGACCTGCCGTCACCTGTCCGTACACCATGGACGACGGCACCGGCGTCGGCAGCATGCTCATCGGAACGCCGAGACGCGCGCAGAGCTCCTCGTCCCAGCAGAGATTGTCAATGTCAAACAGCATCGTGCGCGAGCAGTTGGAATAGTCCGACACATGGGCGCGGCCGCCGGTCAGATTCCAGATGAGCCACGAGTCCACATTGCCGAACAGCAGCTCGCCGCGCTCAGCGCGCTCGCGCGCACCCGGAACGTTATCGAGGATCCACTTGATCTTCGTGCCGGAAAAATAGGCGTCGATGAGCAGGCCGGTCTTCTCCTTCACATACGGGCCAAGACCGTCGGCCGTGAGCTGATCGCAGATGGGCGCCGTGCGGCGGCACTGCCAGACGATCGCGTTATAGATGGGCTTGCCCGTATTCTTGTCCCAGACGATCGTCGTCTCGCGCTGGTTCGTGATGCCGATGCCGGCGATGTCCGTCGGCGACAGGCCGCTCTTTTCAAACGCCTCGCTCATGGCAAGCATCTGGCTCTCAAGGATGACCATCGGATCATGCTCTACCCAGCCCGGCTTCGGGTAGATCTGCGTAAAAGGATACTGCGCCAGAGACACAATGTTGCCCTTACTGTCGAAGATAATGGAGCGGGAACTGGTTGTACCCTGGTCAAGTGCAATGATGTAGCCGTTCATAATTAACATTAACCTCCATAGACTTGACGGAATCCGTCAATTGGAATACAATTCAGGTAGCATTTAGTATATCACAACTGGAGGAGTATTGCTATGCCATCTTTTCATGATTTCAGGTTTTTATCCACTGACGGGAAACACAAGGTATTTGCAAGAGAATGCACCCCCGACGGCGAAGTCCGCGCCGTTTTGCAGATCGCGCACGGCGTCGCCGAGCATATCTATCGTTACGCCCCATTCATGGAGTTTCTGGCCAATCACGGCTTTGTCGTCGTCGCAAACGACCACCTCGGCCACGGCAAGACCGCCGAAAACGAGCAGGAGCTGTGCTTCTTCGCGGAAAAGGACGGCTGGAACGATGTCGTGAGCGACATGGATCAGCTCCATAAGCTGACCGCCGCCAAGTATCCCGACGTCCCCTACTTCCTGTTCGGCCACAGCATGGGCAGCTTCCTGACCCGCACCTATATCATTGACCATCCGGAGGGGCTCAAGGGTGTCATCATCAGCGGCACCGGCCAGAACCCGGCCGCCGTCGTCGCCGCCGGTAAGCTCATGGCAAAGCTCGAAATGATCGACAACGGCCCCATGTATCACAGCCCCACGCTCGACAAGCTTGCCTTCGGCAGCTATAACAAGAAATATGACCACGTGCGCACAAAGCTCGACTGGCTCACCCGCGACGAAGCGATCGTGGATCAGTACATCGCCGACCCGCTCTGCGGCGCGATGGCGACCGCCGGCATGTTCCATGATATGATGGGCGGCCTGCAGTATATCTGGAAGACGGAAAACCTCAACAAGATGAACAAGGCCACACCGGTCTATTTCATGGCCGGCGACGGCGACCCGGTCGGTAACTACGGCGAGGGCGTCAAGAAGGTCTATAACCGCTTCCTGAAGGTCGGCTGCAAGGACGTAAAGCTCAAGCTCTATAAGGACGGCCGCCACGAGATGCTCAATGAGCTCAACAAGGACGAGGTCTATGCCGACATCCTCGACTGGCTCAACAGTAAGATTTGATTTCCTCGGTCGATACATTACCACAGTTCATCACGGCAAGTTATATAAGCTGCGGGCGGTGCATCAGCACCGCCCGCAGTATTTTTATAAAGCGCTTAGTCGATGACAGAAAAAACGCGTTCATCCCCGGATGAAAAATCTTCCGGATCATAGTACGGAGGTTCTCCCGTCCACACCTGATGGAAACGAACCGTGAGGGAATCATGGCGGCTTACTGCAACATAAACTGCAAGCTTTCTCTGCGGATACTGCATCTTGATATTGCAATAGATGAGCCTGCAAAGAACAGGTGCGTCTGCAACAAGTTCAGAAAACGCTTCGTCCGAAATATCGTCCAACAAATGCTCGTGGTTGTTTCCAGCCTCATATGCCGTTTTGTCCTCTACGGAAAGCGGAATGGTCTTTCTATGGTCATCGCATAAACAAAGCAGTTCATTCCCGGCAGCATCCGTCAGCACTTGATAATGCAAAAGCTGCGAGAATGTCCGGAACAAGCCTGTGATACCGGTCGAATGTGATGCGCACAGCTTCCTTCTGAAAAGCCATTTCACGTTTGAGAAAGTTTTTTCTCTATCAGCCGTGGCAATGGTTCCGTATGACTTTTGCCGGTCGTAATAATTGCACAAATAGAGTCCGTGGTCTTTGATACGCATGGCGATGGAGACAGTTTCGTTTTCGCGTGAATATGCCAAAAATCTCGAAATGCCAGTACACAAATCTCGCGCAAAACCCCTCAAGGCAAGGAACTCCCGGCACGAAATATGCTCCACGAGTTTAACTTCAATATCATCTTTTGGAGTGCCTGGATATGCCGAATCCATTCGCCTGCAGAATTCGCATATTCCATGAATAAAATCTGTTTCTCTTCTCATAGTCAGTACCTGAAATAACGTTACAGTTCCGACCCCTGCACCAGATCGTCGCGCGCGAAAGCTGCGTGGATCGCATTGAGCACGCGCTTTTTGTCCGCGCTCCAGAGCGGCGCGATGAGGTCACGCTTGGCGCCGTCGCCGGTCAGGCGGTGGATAACTACCTCCGGCGGGAGGACGCACAGACACTGCTCGAGCAGGTCGATATAGTGCTCCGGCGTGAGCACCTCGAACTTTCCGGCAGCATAATCCGCCGCCAGATCCGTGCCGCGCAGCACATGCAGCAGGTGCAGCTTGATGCCCTGCGCCCCGCTCTGACCGATATAGCGCGCGGTCTGCACCATCTGCGCATCCGTCTCCCCCGGCAGGCCGAGAATCTGGTGCACAATGACCTCCAGACCGGCCGCGCGGAGACGGCGGACCGCACCGTCAAACACCGGCAGATCGTAGCCGCGGCGGATATAGGCCGCGCTCTGCGGATGGATGGTCTGCAGGCCGAGCTCGACCCAGACGGGCTTTTCCGTGTTCAGCCGCTGCAGCAGCGCGATCACAGCATCCGGCAGGCAGTCCGGCCGCGTGGCGACCGACAGCGCCACAATGTCCTCCGGCGCAAGCGCCTGCGTGAACAGTTGCTCCATGCGCGCGAGGCTGCCATAAGTGTTCGTGAAGTTCTGAAAATAGGCAATGTATTTACCGCCGCCGTTTTTACCGTCCACGCGCACCTTGGCCGCCTCGATCTGCTGCGGGATGTCCAGTGCGCGGTCAGCGGCGAAGGCACCGGAACCGTCCCCGGCGCAGAAAATACAGCCACGCGCACCGATAGTCCCGTCCCGGTTCGGACAGGTAAAGCCGCCGTCGAGCGCGAGCTTATAGACCTTGCAGCCGAAGCGGCGGCGCAGCTCCTCGTTCAAAGTGTGATAATACATGGCAGAAAAAGGCTTGGGATGTCCGGCCTTTGTGTTTATGCCTTCATCTGCCGCTTGCGCGCGAGATTGACCATACCGTCTTGCATGTCGTTGAGATTCATGAGCATCTTGCCGCTGCCGAACGCCGCACACGAGAGCGCGTCGTCCACGACGGTCGTGCGGATGCCGGTGTCCTTTTCCACGAGCTGGTCGAAACCGTAGATCAGGCTGCCGCCGCCGGCCATGATGATGCCGTTTTGCGCCACATCGGCCACGAGCTCCGGCGGCGTGCGCTCAAGCACCATGTGGATGGTCTCGAGAATGTCGCGCGCGGGCTCGGCGATGGCCTCGACGAGCTCGACGGAGCTGATCTTCACGGATTTCGGCAGACCGGTCGTCAGGCAGCGGCCCTTGACCTCCTGAATGCCGACCTCGGCGCGCGGGACGAGGCACGCGATGCCGATCTTGAGCTCCTCGGCCGTGCGCTTGCCGATGAGGATGTTGTGCTTGCGGCGCACGTAGCGCACGATCGCCTCGTCAAAGGCGTCGCCGGCGGTCTTGATGGACTCGCTCTCGACCACGCCGCCGAGCGAGACGACCGCGACCTCCGTCGTACCGCCGCCGATGTCAATGACCAGATGGCCGTCCGGCTTGGAGATATCCGCGCCCGCACCGGCCGCCGTGGCCACGGCCGACTCGACAAGGTAAACCTTGCGCGCGCCGGCCTCGATGACGGCGTCGATGACGTTGCGCTCCTCCACACCGGTCACGCTGCTCGGCACGGTGACGAGCACGCGCGGCTTGAAGAGACTGAACGACGTCACGCGCGAGAGCAGCTCCTTGAGCATGAGCGCCGTCATGTCATAGTCCGAGATGACGCCCGCGCTGATCGGATGGATGGCCACGATGTTCGCCGGTGTGCGGCCGAGCATCTTCTGCGCGTCCTGACCGACCTTGAGCATGCGGCCGGTGTACTTGTCGACCGCCACGATGGACGGCTCGCGCAGCATGATGCCCTTGCCGCGCACGAACACGCGGATGTTGGTCGTGCCGAGGTCGATGGCAATGTCACGTTCAAAAATCATCATAAAGCAAAACTCCTGTATCATCCGCACAGCGGATGTTATAGTCAATCGTAGCCGTCCGGCGGCTGTTTTAGTCAGCGGAGCGCGCGACCGTGGCGCACACCACCTGCTCCGCGCCCGCCTTGCCGAGCACATGCGCGCACTCGGAGAGCGTGGCGCCGGTCGTGACGATATCGTCGATGAGCAGGACGCGCTTTCCCGCCACGTCCGCGCCCCGCTTCATGCGGTAGGCGCCGGTGATGTTCGCGCGGCGTTTGGCAGCGTCGCCTGTGCCGGACTGCGGCTGCGTGTTGCGCTGCTTATGCAGCGTCGGCGTGAGCGGAAGGCCAAGCTCCTTCGCCGTCGCTTTCGCCAGCAGACGCGCCTGATCGTACCCGCGCTCGCGCAGTCTCCTGCGGCTCAGCGGCACCCACGTGACGAGGTCATACTCCCCCGCCAGCTCCGCGCGCACCGTGCCGGCAACGAGGCAGCCGTAGACCTTGGCGTACCCCGTCGCGCCGCCGAATTTATAGCGCAGCAGCGATTCACGCACATTGCCCTCGTAATTGAGCGGCGAAACACACGCAGGGATAAATGGAAAGTGCTGCCGCCCGCCGTTTTGTGCAAAGGGCAGACCTGTCTTGCAGTGCGCGCAGATGCCCTCGCGGCTGGTCTCAAGAAAATCATGGCAGAATGCGCACCGCGGCGGATAGAGCAGGTCGAGCAGGAATGTGACCACCTTCATATCGCACCGCACTCCCCGCAGAGCCGGGCGCGCAGGCCGCTGTAGCGGCGGGTCTGCGTCTGGTTGTCGATCATGTGATAGGCCGCGCCCTCGTCGCCGACGATGATGAGCAGGGACTTGGCGCGCGTGATGGCCGTGTAGAGTACGCTGCGCGTGAGTAACATGGGTCCGGCCCTGCCGATACAGAGCACAACGGCGCGGTACTCGCTGCCCTGCGATTTGTGCACCGTCATGACCCAGGCGTGCTCGAGCTCGTTGAGCATCTCAAAGCCGTAGGTCGCGGTCTTTCCGTCGTAGCACACGGCGAGCGTCTCCGTCTGCGGGTCGATGGCCGTGATCTGACCGACGTCGCCGTTATAGACGCCCGTTCCGGCGGTCGTACCGTCCGGGTTTTTGAGCACGATGTCATAGTCATTGCGGATCTGCATGACGCGGTCGCCCTCGCGAAAGACGGTCTCGCCGAAGCGCCGCTCCTTCTTCTCGGACGACGGCGGGTTGAGCGCCGCCTGCAGGCGCACATTCAGTGCCGCCATGCCGGTGTCATACTTGCGCGTCGGCGTGAGCACCTGAATGTCGGACGGCGGGATCTTCATATTGTTCGGCAGCCGCGTCCGGCACAGCTCGACGACCGTGTCGGCGGCCTTCTGCGCATCCGCACGCCGGAGGAAGAAGAAGTCCCCGCTGTTTTGCGCAAGGTTCGGGTGCTCACCGCGGTTGATCGCGTGCGCGTAGGAGACGATGCTGCTGCCGGCGGCCTGACGGAAGATCTCCGTCAGGCGCACGGTCGGCACGACGCCGCTGCGGATGATGTCCGAAAAGACGTTGCCCGGTCCAACGGACGGAAGCTGGTCGGCATCGCCCACGAGGATGAGCCGGCACTCAGGGCGCATGGCGCGCAGCAGCGCGCACATGAGCGAAATGTCCACCATGGAGCACTCGTCGAGGATGACGGCGTCGCACTCGAGCGGGTCGTCCTCGTCGCGCCGGAAAGTGATGTCCTGATGGTCGTCGCTCATGCCGGCCTCGAGCAGGCGGTGGATCGTCTGCGCGCTCCGGCCGGTCAGCTCGCTCATGCGCTTGGCGGCGCGGCCCGTCGGGGCGGCGAGCTGCGTGTCGAGCTTGAGCACATCAAACAGCGCGAGGATCGCGCGGATGGAGGTCGTCTTGCCTGTGCCGGGGCCGCCGGTGATGGCGATGACCTGATGCTGGCAGGCGAGGCGCAGCGTCTCCTTTTGCTGGTCGGCAAAGGTCAGACCAAGCTGCGCTTCAATGCGCGCAGCGATCTGCTCTGTGTCCGGCATGCGGCGGTACTCCGTCTGCGTCATGGCAAGCAGGCGCTCGGCCGTGTAGGCCTCCGCCTCGTGCAGACGCGCGAGATAGCATCCGTCGCACCCGGCGACGCGCTCGCGCACCAGTTCGCCGCTCTGCACGAGCGTGTCCACGCTCTCGGCGACCAGCTCGTCCGGCACGCCGCTGAGCTGCGACGTCGCCGCCAGCAGGTTGCGGTACGAGATGAAGCAATGGCCGCGCACGGCGTTATAGGCGAGCTCATACAGCGTCGCCGCGGCGACACGCTCTGCGCTCTGGTCGTCAAACCCGAGGCCGAGCGCCAGCGCGTCCGCCTCCTGAAATGTTGCGCCGATGGCGTCCGAAACGAGTATGTAAGGGTTGTCCTGCACGAGCTGGAGCGCATCATCCCCGTAATACTGGTACATCCGCAGGGCAATGACCGGGCGGATGTTCGCCGAGGCCAGAAACTCGATCAGGCGGCGCATACCGGCCTGACGGCGGAAATTTGCCGACATGGCCTTGGCCTTGGAGAGACTGATGCCTTTGATCGTGCAGAGCTTTTCCGGCTCGTATTCGAGCACGTTGAGCGTGTCGGCACCGAAGCGCGACACCATCAGTGACGCCGTCGCCGGGCCGATGCCGCGCACGGCGCGTCCGGCAAGGTAGGCATAGATCGCGTCCGCCGTCTCCGGCATGGTGCGCTCGGCAAACTCGGCCTTGAACTGCTGGCCGTGTGCCGGGTGCGTCATCCAGCTGCCGGTAACGATCATCGACTCGCCCGGCACGGCGTACGGAATGCAGCCGACGACCATGGTCTGGCTGCCGTCGTCCACATCCAGCTTGAGGACGGTGTAGCCGTTTTCCTCGTTCTGATAGATGACCGCCGCGACGGTGCCGCATAATTCTATTGGATTGGTGTTTGCATCCATTGGCAAATTTCCTCTGTATTGCACAGTTTCAGATCTTCGCACTGCCGCGCCAGCCGCTCGGCCAGCGCGGCCGCCTCCTCCGTCAGGCCGCAGTCCACGAGCAGAATGTCCGCCGCGGCCGTGCCGCTCTCGCGCAGCCACAACGCGCCGCGCAGAAGATTTTCCAGCTCCGGCGCGTCCCCGCGCGCCTGCACGACGAGCGTAATGCGCGTGTCCCTGCCGGAGCGCACCGGCGTGAGCAGCGCGCAGCCCAGCATCCACAGCAGCCAGGCAAAGCCCAAGATCAGCAGAACGCATAAGGTGATCTGAATGACCATGTTCACCGCCCCCTCTCCTTTCAGCGTATGAGAAAAGGGGCTTGGCCGTTAACCTTCGAGTTCTTTTTTCAGGAATTGACCGGTGTAGCTCTCGGCGCAGCGCGCACAATCTTCCGGTGTGCCGGTAAAGACGATGCTGCCGCCCGCGTCGCCGCCCTCCGGACCGAGATCGATGATATGATCGGCCACCTTGATGACGTGCAGGTTGTGCTCAATGACGAGCACCGTGTTGCCCGCGTCGGTCAGACGATTGAGAATATCGATCAGGCGCGCGACGTCCGCCACGTGCAGACCGGTCGTCGGCTCATCGAGCACGTAGATCGTCCGGCCGGTACTGCGCTTGGAGAGCTCCGTCGCGAGCTTGATGCGCTGCGCCTCGCCGCCGGAGAGCGTTGTGGACGGCTGACCGAGCCTGACATAGCCGAGGCCGACATCCATGAGCGTTTGCAGCCGGTCGCGGATCTTCGGCTGGTTCTGAAAAAATGCGAGCGCCTCTTCGACGGTCATGTCCAGCACCTCGGCAATATTCTTGCCCTTATAGTGCACCTCGAGCGTCTCGCGGTTGTAGCGCTTGCCCTTGCAGACCTCGCACGGGACGTAAACATCCGGCAGGAAGTTCATCTCGATCTTCAGCAGGCCGTCGCCGGAGCAGGCCTCGCAGCGGCCGCCGCGAATGTTGAACGAGAAGCGCCCGGCGCTGTAGCCGCGCAGCTTCGCGTCCTGCGTGGAGGCGAAAAGGCTGCGGATATCGTCAAACAGGCCGGTATACGTCGCCGGATTGGAGCGCGGCGTGCGGCCGATGGGACTCTGGTCGATATTGATGATCTTGTCCAGATACTCCGCACCGTCAATGCCGTCGCATTTCCCGGGACGGAGCTTCGCATGGTTGAGCTTGCCCGCAAGCGTTTTATACAGCACCTCGTTGACGAGCGAGGATTTGCCGCTGCCGGACACGCCGGTCACGCACGTCATGACGCCGAGCGGGATCTGCACGTCCACGTGCTTGAGGTTGTGCTCGGTCGCGCCGCGGATCACGAGCGCGTGACCGTTTCCGGTGCGGCGCTGCGCGGGCACGGGGATCTTCTTTTTGCCGGACAGATACTGCCCGGTGATGGAGCGCTCGCAGCGCGCGACCTCCTCCGGCGTACCGGCACAGACCACTTCCCCGCCGTGCACACCCGCACCCGGGCCGATGTCGATGAGATAATCTGCCGCACGCATGGTGTCCTCGTCGTGCTCGACGACGATGAGCGTGTTGCCGAGATCACGCAGCTCGCGCAGCGTGGCCAGCAGCTTTTCATTGTCGCGCTGGTGCAGGCCGATGGACGGCTCATCCAGAATATACAGCACGCCCATGAGCGACGAGCCGATCTGCGTTGCGAGCCGGATGCGCTGGCTCTCGCCGCCGGACAGCGTGGACGCCGAGCGCGCGAGCGTCAGGTACTGCAATCCGACGCTCTGCAGAAAATGCAGGCGCGAGCGCACCTCGCGCAAAATGCTCTCGGCGATCTGCGCATCCTTCTCGCTGAGCGTGAGCCGATTGAGAAACGCCAGCTCCTCCGTGATCGGCAGTGCAGTGAACTCCGAGATATTCAGCCCGCCGACCGTGACGGCCAGCACCTCCGGCCGCAGCCGCGCGCCGTGGCAGTCCGGGCAGGCCGTCTCTGCCATGCAGTCCTCGAGCGATGCACGCATGGCATCGCTCTGCGTCTCCTGATAGCGGCGCTCAAGGTTGCAGACGATGCCCTCAAACGGGCGGCGCAGCACGCCGGCACCGCGGTTGGTATCATAATGCAGGGTGAGCTCTTCATCCCCCGTGCCGTAGAGCAGGATCTCGCGCACGTGCTCCGGCAGGTCGCCGATGGGCGTTGCAAGGTCAAAGTGATATTTTTCCGCCAGTGCGTCGTAATACATCCGGCTGATGCTCTCATCTTTGACGCCGTTCCAGCCGCTCGCGGTGATGCCGCCGTCGAGGATGGACTTCGACGGGTCCGGAATGATGAGCGCCGGGTCGATGCGCAGCCGCGTGCCGAGGCCGCCGCAGGTCGGACACGCGCCGTAGGGGCTGTTGAACGAGAACATCCGCGGCGTGAGCTCCTCGATTGAGATGCCGCAGTCGTCGCAGGCGTAGTTCTGCGAGAAGAGGAGCTCGCGCTTTTCCTCCGGGATGTCTGCCAGCACGAGACCACCGGAGAGCGCGGACGCGATCTCCACGGCGTCGGTCAGGCGGCGGTTCTGATCCGGGCGGATGACGACGCGGTCGACCACGATCTCGATATTGTGCTTGCGGTTTTTATCGAGCGGGATCGTCTCCGTAAGGTCGTAGATGCTGCCGTCCACGCGCACGCGCACATACCCGCCGCGGCGGGCATCGTCGAACACCTTCTGGTGCTCGCCCTTACGTGCACGGATGACCGGCGCCAAGATCTGCACGCGCGTCGCCTGCGGCAGCGCCGCGATCTGATCGACGATCTGGTCGACCGTCTGGCGGCGGATCTCCTTGCCGCACTTCGGGCAGTGCGGCACGCCGACACGCGCCCACAGCAGACGCAGATAGTCGTAGATCTCCGTGACCGTGCCGACGGTCGAGCGCGGATTTTTGCTGGTGGTCTTCTGGTCGATGGAAATGGCCGGGCTCATGCCCTCGATGGAATCGACGTCCGGCTTGTCCATCTGGCCGAGAAACTGGCGCGCATAGGACGACAAACTCTCCATATAGCGCCGCTGGCCCTCGGCAAAGATGGTGTCGAACGCAAGGCTCGACTTACCCGAGCCGGACAGGCCGGTCATGACGACCAGTGCATCGCGCGGAATTTCCACATCAATGTTCTTGAGATTGTTCTCCCGCGCGCCTTTGATTACAATATGATCCCGCATGGGTGCCTCCGTGGTTGCTTAGGATTCTATGGTCAGCTCCGCCGTGCCCGCACGCACGAGCGCGATGAGCGCCTGCGGCGCGACCTCGACCTGATAGCCGATCTTGCCGGCACTGACAAGGATGGTCTCCTGCGCGAGCGCCTGAGAAGCAAAGACCGTGCGCAGCTGCTTTTTCATGCCGACCGGCGAGCAGCCGCCGCGCACATAGCCCGTCAGGGGCGTGAGCTCGGACACGTGCAGCATGGTAATGGACTTCTCCCCCACGGCCTTCGCCGCTTTCTTGAGGTCGAGCTCGCACGCGACCGGAATGACGAACACGTACGGCGTCTTGCTCGCACCGCGGGCAACCAGCGTCTTGAACACCTTCGCCGGGTCCATGCCCGTCATCTGCGCGACGGTCACGCCGTCCACCGCATCGTCGCCGTGCGGATATGTGTGCGGCGTGTAGGGCACCTTCTTCTGGTCGAGCAGACGCATGACATTCGTTTTTTCGATGGATGATTTCGCCATGAGACATTCCTCCGCTGATAATAACACTTTATTATATCCGATTTCCCGCATAGTTTCAAGGGATTTGGCGCAAAAGCGTTGCCAACCGGCGCGGTTATGCTATAATACGCTCAGTATGAAACCGGAGGGATGACCGATGCCGGATAACACGATCCGCGGCCGCTTCGCACCCAGCCCGAGTGGGCGGCTGCATCTGGGCAATATGCTGACATTTCTGCTTGCATGGCTGGACGTGCGCGCACGCGGCGGGACGATGGTGTTCCGCCTTGAGGATCTCGACCCGGAGCGCAGCTGGGAGCACTATGCTGACCTGATGGCCGACGACCTCCTCTGGCTTGGGCTCGACTGGGACGAGGGCTGGCGCCCCGGCTCGCAGGACTGCCGTCAAGGCGCGCGCGCACAGCGCTACACCGCCGCGCTGGATGCATTGACCGAGCGCGGCATGGTGTATGACTGCTATTGCAGCCGCGCAGAACGTCTGGCCGCGAGCGCACCGCACCCCGGCGAGCCACGCGAGGCCGGCTGCCCCTGTCGGACACTGTCGGTGCAGGAAGTGCAGGCGCGCCTGCGCATGGGTCGCCGCGCGGCGAAAAAGCTTGCGGTCACGGACGCGGACATTGCCTTCGTTGACGCGCACTACGGTCTGCAGGCAGCCGAACTGCGGCACGGGCGCGACGATTTTCTCATCCGGCGCTCGGACGGCGTATTCGCCTACCAGCTCGCCGTAAGCGTGGACGATCTCGACATGGGCATCACGCGCGTTGTGCGCGCACACGACCTGCTCGACTCTACACCGCGGCAGATCTGGCTGATGGGAACGCTCGGCGGCAAGGCCCCGGAATACGCACACGCGCCGCTGCTCGTCGCGCCGGACGGGCGCAAGCTCTCCAAGCGCGAGGGCGACCTGAACATGGAGGCCCTGCGGCAGAAATACACACCCGAGCAGTTGACCGGAAAGCTCGCCAAGCTCGCGGGTCTGCGGCCAACGGACGCGCCGGTGACGGCAATCGAGCTGGCAGCGGACTTTTCCTGGGACAAGGTCCCGCGCGCGGACATTCCGATCCCGCCGGATTTTTAATATGAGACGCACGGTGGGCGCATCCAGACGGATGCGCCCATTTTCCATGCAGTTATTTTTTCAGCAGCCGGTCGCGCATGGTATTGTGCGCGGCGAGCTCGGCCGCATCGTCCAGCGGCTGGAGTTCCAGATTCGGATAGCGCTGCTGCAGCGCTGTCGTGAGCAAATGGTCACAAAACGCGGGGTTTTTCGGCAGGACCGGGCCGTGGCTGTATGTGCCGAAGACATTTTGATAGCGTACGCCCTCATAGCCGTCCTCCCCGTTGTTGCCGCCGCCGACGAGCACCTTGCCGAGCGGCGACACGCCGCTGCCAAGATAGGTCTTGCCGCTGTGGTTTTCAAAGCCGACGACCGTGCTGCCGCCGGACTCCGGCAGGCACTCAAAGAGGAAGTTGCCGATCATACGCTCCTTCGAACCGACGGTGTAGTAGTCGATCGCGCCGATAAAGTCGCACTGCTTGCCGTCCCACGTGCGGTAGTAGCTGCCGAGCATCTGGTAGCCGCCGCAGATGGTCAGAAACGTCTTGCCGTCGGCGATGGCGGCCTTGATTTCGCTGCCCTTTCCGGCTTTCAGGTCGGACAGGAGCACCTCCTGCTCAAAGTCCTGACCGCCGCCGATGAAAAACAGGTCAAACTGCGTAAAATCCGCCTGCTCGCCGACCGTGACCTCCGTCACCTCGGCGTCGATGCCGCGCCACTCCAAACGGCGGCGCATGCAGAGAATGTTGCCCCGGTCGCCATAGAGGTTCAGAAGATCCGGGTAAAGATGGCAGATACGCAGGGTCTTTTCGCTCATTCCCAGAACTCCTTTCCGCCGAGCTGCTTTTGCAGCCGGCCGCGCAGATCCAGCATGGACGTATACGTCGGCATGATGAACACCGGGTATTCCGACGCGCACATGGCGTCGATCAGCGGGTCATAGTCATAATACACCTGAATTTTCGTCTCGTCCACGCCCGCATACTTCAGGCGCAGGCGCAGCTCGTCGGCGCGCGTGCCAGACACGAACACGTGGCGAAGATGCTCGCCCATGGCGGCGAGCCGCTCAAAGTCCGCGTCCCAGATCCATGAGATGTCCGTACCGTCGGCGTCCCGGTCGTTGAGGCAGACGACAAACGTCGCGTCCTCGTTCAGTCCGGCGAGATAGCGCATGGTCTGGTTGCAGCCCGCGGGGTTTTTCACGAGCATCATGCGCCCGGGCGTGCCGCGCAGGTCGAATTTCTCCATACGGCCAAAGCCGCAGCCGAACGCGCCGAGCGCGTGCACGATTGCCTCCGGCGTGAAGCCGAATGCGTACAGCGCAGCCGCCGACCCGACGGCATTGTAGATGTTATAAGCTGCCGGCAGGTTGATATGCACGGCGTACTCCTGTCCGCCGACGGCCATGGTGACATCGCTCGTGTCCACGCCGAGGTTCTGAACCGCCGTGACGGCGACCTGCGGGGCTTCGCGGTGGTAGCCGCACTTCGGGCAGCGGAACGCGCCGAGATGGCCGTACGTGCGGTAGTCATAGACATATTCCGTCTTGCAGTGGATGCAGTGCGGCGCGTCGGAGATCTCCGTCAGGTCGTCACCGCCGAGCGGCACATTCACACCGAAGCGCACGACCGGGTTTGGCACCTGCGCCGGGATGGACGCGATGAGTGAGCAGTCGGCATTGATGCACAGCGTGCTCTCCGGCGTGTGGCGGATGCCCTCGATGATGTTATTGAGCGTGTGCGTGATCTCGCCGTAGCGGTCGAGCTGGTCGCGGAACACGTTCGTGGCCACGATGACCTCCGGCTTGAGGTACTTGAGCACGGTCTTGGATGCAGCCTCGTCGCACTCGATCACGGCAAACTGGCACTTCGGCCGCCCGGTCAGGGTGCTGTGCATGGCAAACTCCGCCGTGATGCCGGAGATGAGGTTCGCGCCCGAGCGGTTGGCAAAGTAATTGAGTCCCGCATCGGCGAACGCCTGCTCGATCATGCGCGAGCTGGTCGTCTTGCCGTTCGTACCGGTGACGAGGATGACGCGCACCCCCCGCGAGAGCACGCCGAGCACCTGCGGGTATACCTTGAGCGCCACGCGGCCGGGAAACGCCGTGCCGCCGCGGCGCAGCAGCCGCAGCAGCCCGCGTGCAAGCTTACACAGCAATACTGCAAAAAAAGTTCGGATTTTCATTCGTTAGGGTCACTCCGTGAATATCGGCATCTGTCAGCAGATGCTCATTTTGACTGTTTTTCCGGCCAGAGTCAGCATATCGCGCAGCTCCTGCACCAATTGCAGCTTGCGCTCAAAGCTGAACTCCGTATCCTGCTGGGCGAGGTTGCTCGCGTTGCCGAAGAGGACATTGACCTCCGTCGCCTCCTCGAGCAGTACGAGCGCGAGCTTGGACGCGCCGTCCTTCATGCGGGCGAGCTCGAGCGTGTACATGCCATCCGCGAGGTAGTCCTTGATGCGTTTCATCGTCACATTGACCGTAACGACGCCCTCGGTCGTCAGATCCACACCATGGATCTCGCTCATCGGCGGCACCTCCTCCGTGCCGCTGCCGGGCAGCGTATGCACCTTTACGCCCAGATATGACGCGACAGCGTTGGCCGTGGTGCCGCCGCAGACAACATGCTTGCCATCCTTGCCGAAAAACAGGCGCATGGTGCTCAGATCATCATCCTTGCTCTCGGGCGGGCCAATCATGACGTTGACCGGACAACGCTCACGCAGGCGCGCGACAACAACAGTCGTATCATCATGCATGGCGTCCATGTCCAGCGTCTTGACGGTCGAGAGGATACTGGCCGCCATGCGCTGTGAGGAGACGGTAGGTGAATAATTGCGCAGGATAAAATCCTCAATGTCCTGCCGCGCCCAACCGGCGTCCGTCGTCACGCCGCGCCCGGCCTCCGACACGCCGTCGCTGAAGAGCACAAGCATATCGCCTACGTCAAAATGCAGGTAGCTCTCGTGCAGCTCCTTTTCCTGAATGAAATTGACGGAGTAGTTGTATTTCCCGATCGCGCCGTTGTGCACGAACACAGCGTTCGGGTTGTCATACTGGATCAGGCGCGCGCGGGTGCCGGCCGTCTGCAGGATTGTAAAGGTCGCATAGGCGAGCTTGCGCTCCTTGCACATGGGCAGCGTTTCCGCCACGGTCGTAACGCACTCGTCGATCGGCACATTGCCCTTGAGCATGGTCGTGAGCATGGTCGTTGTCAGCGTGGAGAGGATGTTGGCCTTGACGCCGCTGCCGAGACCGTCGGAAAGGATGACCGTCGCGTCATTGTCGTCCCATTCGAGCGCACACTGATCGCCGCAGAGCGTCTCCCCATTTTTGTTGCGGCTGATGACGCTGATGTCCCAGACCGTGTTCCTGCAGCGATTCGTTCGTTTACGCATCATCATCGCCGTCCTCATCAAGCATGATGGCTTCCTTCAGATCGTGCACAGCCACCTTGGTCTCCGCCGCCGTTTCACCGAGCAGGCTTGCAATCTCGTGGACGATGCGCAGCTGGTTTGCAATGATATCGTCCGCCAGATCGGCCGCATGGATCTTCGTCTTCTGGATCTTGTTGCGGCGCTGGCGCGCCTTGGTCACGTCACGCATGATGCAGGTAAAGAGCGTCCGCTCCGGGTCGCAGATGAAGATGCGCTCGAGATAGACGTTGTAGTCAGCGAGAAAGACCTCGTCCGTGACCTGTGTCTCGTCCTGGCTGATCATCTTCACGAAGTCATACTCATCCATGATGCGCGACACCGGGTAGCCGATGATATCCGCCGGGTCTTTGATGCCGAAGATCTTGCAGGCCGCCTTGTTGATCTGCTTGACCTTCAGCTTCTTGCCGACGGTGACGATGCCTTCCGGCGAGACATTGATGATCTTCTCGGAATAGGTCTCGGCGCGCTCTTTCATGTAGGGCATGCACATGCTGATCTCGGCGCGGCCCTCATAGACGGCGATGGCCTTGTCGCGGCAGGTGCGATAGCCGCACAGGCCGCAGTTGAGTTCATCCGCCGGGCTGAATTTGCCCATCTTGCGCAGGATGCCGTTGATGACGGACTCGGGCGGCAGGTCGGTCGGGTGCTTCTTGTCCACGAGCACACGGCGCATATCCACCGGCTCCTGAATGTCAAAGTTTTTTCCGCCGCCGGCGCTCTTGATCACGCGGCGGCGCGACTCGAGCAGGTTCGTGTGCTTCTGCCGGAAAGCAAGGCCGCCGACACAGTTGCCGTGGCAGGCGGCGATTTCAATGAAACAGTTGCGCAGTTCACCGTTGACGACGCTCTTGAGCGTCTGAATGCTGTCGTCCAGACCGTCGAGGAACAGATAATCGCGCCCGGAATCGAGCGCCATGGAATGCAGAACGCCGTTCGTGATCGTGTAGCCGCGCGAGAGCAGCGGCTCATCCGCCGGCACATTGGGGTTGACGGCAACGCCGGCCTCGTGCATCCAGTCCTCGAGTTCCGTGAACGTAATATCATAGTCGGCGCCGACGCTCTCAAAGCGCGTCGTCTCCTCTTTCTTGGAAATGCAGGGGCTGACATAGACAATGGTCGCGCCAGGATAGCGCTTGCGCAGCAGCACGGCGTGCGCCTGCATCGGTGAGAGCACCGGAGCCAGATACGGCAGTGCCTCCGGCAGGTGCTTTTCCACATAGAGCACGATCGTCGAACAGCCGGACGTAATGATTGGCGCATCACCCGGCTGGGCAGCGAGCTTTTCCAGCTCCTTCTTGACCAGGTAGGCGCCCTCCGCCGTCTCGTGCGCCGCTGCAAAGCCGAGCTTTTTGAGCGGCTCGGCGATGCCCGCAAAACCAGGAGTATCAAAATAGGCGATGTAGGAGGAATCGACGCTCACAACAACCTGATGGCCGGACGCGATCAGTTCCTGGATCTGCGCGACGTCGCTGATGTCCTCCTTGGCGTGCTGCGGACAGACGGACACGCAGTTGCCGCAGAGAATGCAGTCGCTGGAAATGATCTGTGCGTGACCCTGATAGACGCGGATGGACTTGACCGGGCAGAACCGGACGCATTTGTAGCAGTTTTTGCAGTTGGCCTGTTTGAAACGCAGAACATCCATGTAGCTCCCGCCTTTCTGTGAAAATTCACTTCGTATATGTTCTTTTAATGTAGCACAAAACCGCGCGGGACACAAGCCCCGCGCGGTCATCCGCAGGCTGATTCAATTTTCCCGGCAAAGGTCGGCGCACTCCGCGACTTGAAACCGCGCAAAGTACGTCTCCTCCATCGGAATCCAGACGTTTGTAAACATCGGCAGCATTTTTTCACCATTGCGCGCAGCAATGCGGCGGTGCTGCTCCTCCGGGCCGACCGAGAGGAACACGTGCAGGTCATAAAGATCCCACAGCGCCGGATGGCAGGAATAGGACCCCTCGATGAGATTGACCGGCCTTGCCTCCGCGTGAACCGGCGCGCACAGCTGCTGCGTTCGGCAGTCATAAGGGCGATACGTCACCGGCGCGCCATCGCGCAGCGGACGGAGCACCTCAGTCAGGAAACGCTCGAAGTCCACATTGCCGCCAGGCTGACGCAGGCGCTCGGGCGTGCGCTGCTCCGGGCGGAGGAAAAAGTCGTCCATATGAAACACATTGCACGCCAACTGTGCCTGCAGGGACGCGGCCAGCGTGGTCTTTCCGGCGGCACAGCGGCCGTCGATGGCGACAAGCACGCGCGGCAGCGCGGCCGCGAGCGCACGGATGCGCAGCAGAAGAGCGGGTTCAAAATCAGTCATACACAGCACCTGCCGTCAAGAGGATGTCTTATCATAATCCCACAGGCGCACGCTGTCAAACCGGGGATTTCCAGCACGCAGAAAGCCGCCGGCAGACACCGCATCGGCATCCGCCGGCGGCGGGAACGGCTTATTCTTCAACCTTGCCGGTCAGCGCCTCCGAGAGCGTGCGCCAGCCGAGCATGGCGCATTTCACACGTGCGGGCATATGCGCGATGTCCTTGAGAGCCGAGGCCTCTTCGAGACTCTCGATCTCTTCCTCGGTCGCCTCGCCGTGGATCATGCGCAGGAAGGTGCGGCCCATTTCCAGCGCCTTTTCCTTCTTCTGCCCCACGATCATGCCGAGCATGATATCGGCCGACGCCTGCGAGATGGCGCAGCCGTCGCCGACAAAGCCGCCATCGGTGATGACATCGCCGTCGGTCTTGAGCTTGAGGACGATGTTGTCGCCGCAGCTCGGGTTCACACCCGCGAGCGCAATGTCCGCGTCCGGAATGTCGTGCTTGAACTCCGGATGGATGTTGTGCTCGGTCAGGATCTCATTATAGAAGCTTCTATTTTCCATATCCCATACGCTCCCTCAGGGTCGAGAGGCTCTCAAGGAACCGGTCGACATCCTCATCGGTGTTATAAAAGGCAAAGCTGGCGCGCGCCGTCGCGTTCAGGCCGAGGTGCGCGAGCAGCGGCTGCGCACAGTGGTGACCGGCGCGGATGTTCACACCGTCGGACGCCATGATCTCACTGATGTCGTGCGGGTGCACACCGTCGACCGTGAAGGTGATGATGCCGTTGTGATCCTCCGGACGGTCCGTACCGAGCACGTGCACGTGCGGAACGGCCAGCACGCGCGCGAGGGCGTTGGCCGTCAGGTCGTGCTCGCGCTGCTGGATGGTGTCAAAGCCGACGCTCTGCACGTACCGGATGGCGGCAGCCAGACCGGCCGCGCCGGCGGCATTGACCGTGCCGGCCTCGAACTTATGCGGCAGCTCGGCATAGACAGCGCCCGTGCGCGTGACGGATTCGATCATCTCGCCGCCGGAGAGAAACGGCGGCATTTCCTCGAGCAGGTCCTCCCTGCCGTACAGCCCGCCGATGCCCATCGGGCCAAAGACCTTGTGCCCGGAGAAGGCGAAGAAATCCGCGCCCAGCTCCTGCACGTTCACCGGCATGTGCGGCGTGCTCTGTGCGCCGTCCACGACCATGACCGCGCCCTTCTTGTGCGCCATGGCGGCAACTTCCTTGACCGGGTACTTCCGGCCGAGAACATTCGACACCTGCGTCATGGCGACGATCTTCGTGCGCTCGGTAATGAGCGATTCGATTTGCTGAAGATCCACACTGCCGTCGGGCGCGCACTCGATGAACTTCAGCTCCGCACCCGTCTGGCGGCAGACCATCTGCCACGGCAGCAGATCGCTGTGGTGCTCCATGATAGACACGAGCACCTCATCGCCCGCCTTGACGTGCGTCAGGCCGTAGCTGTAGGCGACGAGGTTCAGGCTCTCGGTCGTGTTGCGGGTAAAGACGATCTCACGCGCCGAGCGTGCCCCGATGAAATCGCGCACGGTCTCGCGCGCCTGCTCATAGATATCGGTCGCCTCCACGCTCAGCGGATACAGCCCGCGCAGGGGGTTGGCATTGTGGCAGCGGTAGAAATCCGCCACCGCGTCCAGCACGCACTGCGGGCGCTGCGCCGTGGCCGCGTTATCAATATAGGCGACGTTCGTGTGCTGAAAGATCGGAAAATCCTGCTTATAATCATACGTCATCGTTGAGTTCCTCCTCCAGCGTCTGAAGAATCTGCGCGCGCAGCACTTCATCGTCCACCGTGCGCGCAAAGCGCTCGATCGATGCGCGGGCAAGGATGTTTTCGGCCTGAGCGCGGGAGATGCCGCGGCTTTCAAAGTAAAACAGCGTCTCGTCATCGAGCTCACCGATGGTCGCGCCGTGGTTGCCGACGACGTTTTCCTCGGCGCAGAGGATGAGCGGCACCGTCTTGTTGACAACATCGTCGCCGAGCATGAGCACCGTCTCCTTCTCGTTGCCGACGGAGTTGGACGAGCCGGTCTTGAAGTCGATCGTGCCGCGGAAAACTTTTTTCGCCGCGTCCTTGAGCGCGCCGGAGGTATCGATCTCGCACTCGGTGTTTTTGCCGTAGTGGTTGACGACGACGTTGACGTCGATTGTCTGGCTACCGCGGCCGAGATAGCCGATCTGCGCCGAATAATGGCTGCCGTCGCCGACAAGCTCCGTGTCATTGTCCGAATACAGGTCGCCCCTGCCCATGAGGATCTGCGTCATGTCCACGCCGGCGCCGGGCGCACAGTCCGCATCCGTTTTGGCATAGAGCAGCGCACCGTCCTGTGCACCGAGCACCTGCACAAGGCGCAGAGACGCATGGTCATGCAGCGTCAGCGCCGTTTCCACGGCGAAGCTGCCCTGCGTATCCAGCACCATATACACCGTTGCCTGCACACCGGCGGCCACTTCGACCGCAATGTGCTTGCGGCTATGGCCCTCGGCGCCGGTCAGGCGGATGTGCAGCGGCTGCGCCTGATTTTCTGCCGTTATTTCATATGCATCTGTCCCGAGATCGGCCGTGTCGGCCACATTCCACGGGATGGTCGCTTCGTTGACCTGGAGATGGTTCCACGTTCTGGTCGGCAGTTTGTTGACGACCAGCTGTTCACTCGTATTCACGATATTCCCTCCTTTCGGAATGTGGGTCAGCCGATGCTGCCCTTCATCTCGAGACGAATGAGATTGTTCATTTCCACCGCGTACTCCAGCGGCAGCTCCTTGGAGACGTTGTCCGCAAAGCCGCTGACGATCAGCGCACGGGCGTCCTCCTCGCTCATGCCGCGGCTCATGAGATAAAACACCGCCTCGTTGCTGATGCTGCCGATCTTGGCCTCATGGCCGACGGCAGCGTCCTTCGTGCGGATGTCCATGGCCGGGACGGTATCGGAGCGGGACTCGGAATCGAGCATCAGCGACTGGCAGGACACGGAGGATTTTGCGTGCTTGGCGCCCTTCTGCACCACGACGCTGCTGCGGAACGTGCTGATGCCGCCGCTCTTGCTGATCGAGCGCGTGTTCATATACGAGCTCGTGTTCCTGCCAATGTGCACGACCTTCGCACCGGTGTCGAGGTTCTGCCCCGCGCCGGCAAACGTGACGCCGGTGAATTCCATCTTGGAGTTATCGCCTTTGAGCACGCTCATCGGGTACAGGCAGCCGACATGAGACCCGAACGAGCCGGAAACCCACTCGATCACGCCGCCCTCTTCCACGAGTGCGCGTTTTGTATTGAGGTTATACATATTTTTCGACCAGTTCTCGATGGTCGAGTAGCGCAGCTTGGCGTTTTTCTTCACGTACAGCTCCACGCAGCCGGCGTGGAGGTTCGCAACGTTATATTTCGGCGCCGAGCAGCCCTCGATAAAATGCAGACTCGCGCCCTCATCGACAATGATGAGTGTGTGCTCAAACTGGCCAGCACCCTTGGCGTTCAGACGGAAGTACGACTGCAGCGGGATGGACACCTGCACGCCCTTCGGCACATACACGAACGAACCGCCGGACCAGACCGCGCCGTGCAGGGCTGCAAACTTATGATCGCGCGGTGTGACGAGCTTCATGAAATACTTGTGCACCATGTCGGCGTATTCGCCCTTGAGCGCGCTCTCCATGTCGGTGTAGACGACGCCCTGTGCAGCCACTTCGTCCCGGACGTTGTGATACACGAGCTCGGAATCGTACTGTGCGCCGACGCCGGCAAGCGATTTGCGCTCCGCCTGCGGGATGCCGAGACGCTCAAAGGTGTCTTTAATATCCTGCGGGACGTCCTTCCAGTCGTTTTTCATGTCGGTCTTGGGGCGAACATAGGTCGCAATGTGGTCCATATCCAGTCCCTCGATGGACGGCCCCCAATCCGGGATCGGCATCTCGTTATAGATCTGCAGCGACTGCAGCCGGAACTGCTGCATCCAGACCGGATCGCCCTTTTCCTTCGAGAGCCGGTCGATGATCTCCGGCGTCAGGCCCTCCTGCATGCGATAGGCATCGTCCTCTTTGTCGCGGATGTCATAGACACTGCGGTCAATGTCCGCGACCTGACTTTTTTCCTTCATTCGGATCGCCTCGCTTTCAGTCTGCCCGGATGCCGCCAAAGCCGTTTTCGTTGATGGTATCTACAAGCGATGCATCGCCGTTTTTCACAATGACGCCCTGCTCCATGATGTGCGCGGCGTCCACCGTCAGCGCCTCGAGAATGCGGGTGCTGTGCGTGATGATGAGCAACGAGCCGTGCACGCGCTCACGATAGAGCTGCACGCCCTTGGAGACCGTGCGCACCGCGTCGACGTCCAGACCGGAGTCCGTCTCGTCGAGGATGGCAAGCTTCGGCTCGAGCATGAGCATCTGCAGGATCTCCGCTTTCTTTTTCTCACCGCCGGAAAAGCCCACATTCAGGTCGCGCTCAGCATAGGAAGCGTCCATCGCCAGCAGTTGCATCGTCTCGGCAAGCTTCTTCTTGAAGTCCCAGAGGCGGATGCGCTTGCCGGTCTTCTGCTCGAGCGCACTGCGAATAAACGCGCTGAGCGTCACGCCGGGCACCTCGAGCGGATTCTGAAACGACAGAAAAATACCCCTCTTCGCGCGCTCGTTGACCGGCAGCCGTGTGATATTCTCGCCGTCAAAGACGATCTTTCCGGCCGTGACCGTGTACTCCGGATTGCCGGTGATCGCATAGCCGAGCGTGGACTTGCCGGTGCCGTTCGGCCCCATGAGCACATGCGTCTCATCCTTGCCGACGGTCAGGTCCACGCCGTGCAGGATCTCTTTCTCGCCCGCACTCACGTGCAGGCCGCTGACTTCAAGCAGGTTGCTGTTCATATGTGTATCCTCCGTTCCCAATGGCAAACCGTGCCTGACGGCACGGCTGCATACGTATACACGAATTCAGAGAGGCTCAGGATGGTCCGGTGCAAAATCCTACCTCATCGATGTGAATTATATTCCTATATTCCCATGTTGTCAATAGGAATATAGGATCAAGGCAGCAAAAAAAGCACGCACGACTCAATAGCCGTGCGTGCTTTTGACACAAATCTTTAGAATTGGAACAGGTTCAGGCCGATCTCCTCGCTGTGAAAACGATCCACTCTTCCGTCGATAACCGTGATGACCATCTCACAGGTGGCGCTGATAACGGCGCGGTTCAGATGACCGCCGAACACCTCGCCCTTCTCATTACCGGCGCTCATATGCAGGTGCGTGTAAAACGCGCCGTCCATCGTGTTGATGGTGCCGGTTAGCGAGACGATCTCGAAATCGCCCGCGAACGAATTGGCGTGGTACTTCTTTTCGGCCGTGTGGAACACGCCGACCGTGAATTCACCGACTGCGCCGAGCGCCTGCACGCTCGCGAGCTTGATCTGCTCGGCCTGCGCGATGGCCGCAACCTGCTCAAGCACTTCTTCCCCACGGTCGATGCGGGCGACGATGGTGTTTCCAAATCTTCGATACTCCATGGTTCTCCTCCTTTGCTTCGTTACCGCAATTATACCGCGCCCCCCTGCCGGCCGCAAGGGGGGCGCAGGAAATTATTCGAGCTCGAACGCGCCGGTATAGAGCTGGTAGTACACGCCCTTTTCGGCGATGAGCTTTGCATGGTTGCCGCGCTCGATGATGCGGCCATGGTCAAGCACCATGATGACGTCCGCATTCTTGACCGTCGAGAGCCGGTGCGCGATGACGAACACCGTGCGCCCCTCCATGAGCTTATCCATGCCGCTCTGCACGAGCGCCTCCGTGCGGGTGTCGATGGAGCTGGTCGCCTCGTCGAGGATCATGACCGGCGGATCGGACACAGCCGCGCGTGCGATGCTCAGCAGCTGCCGCTGGCCCTGGCTCAGGCCGCTGCCGTCGCCTTTGAGCACGGTGTTGTAGCCGTCGGGCAGCATGCGGATGAAATGGTCGGCATTGGCAAGCTTCGCCGCCGCGATACATTCATCATCCGTCGCGTCCGGATTTCCGTAGCGGATGTTCTCCATGACGGTGCCGGTAAAGAGATTCACATCCTGCAGCACGATGCCGAGGCTGCGGCGCAGGTCGGTCTTGCAGATCTTATTGATGTTGATGCCGTCGTAGCGGATCTTGCCGTCGGCAATGTCGTAAAAGCGGTTGATGAGGTTTGTGATCGTCGTTTTTCCGGCGCCGGTCGCACCGACGAAGGCGACCTTCTGGCCGGGCTCGGCGTAGAGCGTGATGTCATGCAGGACCTCTTTGTCCGGCGTATAGCCGAAGTCCACGTGGTCGAACACGACGCGCCCGGCAAGCTTCGTGTATGTGACCGTGCCGTCGCCGTGCGGGTGCTTCCACGCCCAGAGACCGGTGTGGTGGTCGGCCTCGACGAGCGTGCCGTTTTCCTCCTTGGCGTTGACAAGCGTCACATAGCCGTCGTCCGTCTCCGGCTCGGCATCCATGAACGCGAAAATGCGCGATGCGCCGGCCAGTGCTGTGACGATGGAGTTGAACTGGTTGGAGATCTGCGAGATGGGGTTGGTGAATCCGCGCGAGAGCGTGAGGAAGGATGCAATCATACCGAGCGTGAGCATGTTCATGCCGGTCAGGCCGAGGTTCGGCGTGCCGGCAATCGCCATCGTGCCGCCGATGACGGCGATGATGACATACTGCAGATAACCGACGGCGTTCATCATCGGCATCATGCTGTTGGCCATGCCGCTGGCGCGCGCGGCGTTTTCCGCCCAGACGCGGTTGCGGCGGTGCAGCTCCGCCTTGCTCTGCCCCTCGTGGCAGAAGACCTTGACGACCTTCTGGCCGTTGACCATCTCTTCGACATAGCCGTTGAGATCCGCCAGCGCCGTCTGCTGCGCCATGAAGTAGCCGCCGATGCGGCCGGTGAGCTTGCGCACGAACACGAGAATGAGCGCCATAACGGCGCACACGATCAGCGTCAGCCAGACGCTGATATACAGCATGCAGAAGAACACGACCGTCAGCGTAAACACGGACGACACGAGCTGGGCCATGGACTGCGCGATCATCTGGCGCAGCGTATCGGTATCGTTTGTGTACAGGCTCATGATGTCGCCGTGCGTATGCGTGTCAAAGTAGCGGATGGGCAGGCTCTGCATCTTCTCAAACATCTCGTCGCGGATGCGCTTGAGCGTGCCCTGCGCGATCGTGACCATGCGGCGGTTATACAGCCATGTGGCCAGCGTACCGACAAGATATACGCAGCCGATGGTGATCAGCGCACGGATCAGGCCGGAATAGTCCGGCGACGCTGTGCCGAGCATGGGCACGATATAGCCGTCGATCAGCTTTTGCAGGAACATGGACGAGGCCGCGCCTGCGACCGCGCTGAGTAAAATGCAGATGGTCACGAGCACGAGCGTGCCCTTATAGGCGCGCATATACGACAGCAGGCGCTTGAGCGTCCGGCTGTCAAATTTCGGGCGTTCACGCATCGTCCTCGCCTCCCTTCTGCTGGGACTCATAGACCTCGCGGTAAATTTCGCACGTGCGCAGCAGCTCATCGTGGCAGCCGACGGCGTCAATACGCCCGTCATCGAGCACGACGATACGGTCCGCGTTCTGCACGGAGCTGATGCGCTGCGCGATGATGATCTTCGTCGTCTCCGGGATATAGGCGGAAAGGGCCTGCTGGATCTGCGCATCCGTGCGCGTGTCGACGGCGCTCGTCGAGTCATCGAGAATAAGCACCTTCGGCTTTTTCAGCAGCGCGCGGGCGATGCACAGGCGCTGCTTCTGGCCGCCGGAGACGTTCGTGCCGCCCTGCTCGATATAGGTGTCATAGCCGTCCGGCATGGCGGAAATGAATTCATCCGCACACGCGAGCACGCAGGCGTGACGGAGCTCCTCGTCCGTGGCGTTTTCGTTGCCCCAGCGGAGATTTTCGGCAATCGTACCAGAAAACAGCTCGTTTTTCTGCAGCACCATGGCAACGGCGTTGCGCAGCGTCTCCAGATCATAATCGCGCACGTCCACGCCGCCGAGCGTCAGCCTGCCGCCGGTGACATCGTACAAACGCGGGATGAGCTGCACGAGCGAGGACTTGGACGCGCCCGTGCCGCCGATGACGCCGATCGTCTCGCCGGAACGGATGTGCAGATCAATGTCATCGAGCACCTTTTTGTCCGCCTTGGAGGCGTAGACAAAGCTCACGTGGTCAAAGTCGACCGCACCGTCGCGCACGGTCATGACCGGGTGCTCCGGCTGGCGGATATCCGTCCGCTCCTCGAGCACCTCGGCGATGCGCCGCGCGGACGAGAGCGAGATCGTCAGCATGGCAAAGACCATCGAGAGCATCATCAGGCTCGAGAGGATCTGCATGGCATAGGTGATGAGCGCGGTGAGATTGCCGGTCGTGAGGCCGAGTGCCGGGTCATTGCCGCTGGCGATGATGGCCTTGGCGCCGAGCCACGAGATCAGGATCATGCACGTATAGATGCAAAACTGCATCAGCGGTGCGTTGAGCGTGATGAGCCGCTCACCTTTGGAAAAGTCCTGATAAATGCGCGCGGAGATCGCGTCAAACTTGCCGATCTCGTGCTGCTCCTGGTTGAACGACTTCACGACGCGGATGCCGCGCACATTCTCCTGCACGACGTTGTTGAGCTCGTCATACGTGCGGAACACGCGCGTAAAGACCGGGAACACGCTGCGAATGATGAAAAAGAGCGCCAGCGCCAGGATCGGCAGAATGATGAGAAACGTCATCGAGATATCGCGGCTGATGCGAAACGACACGATCATGGAAAAGACCAGCATGACCGGTGAGCGGATCGCCATACGCATGAGCATCTGAAAGGCATTCTGCACGTTCGTGACATCCGTCGTCAGGCGCGTGACGATGGACGCAGTGGAAAACTTGTCGATGTTGGAAAACGCAAAGGTCTGCACGTTGTTGTACATATCCTCACGCAGGTTCGCGCCAAAGCCGACGGATGCACGCGCCGCGATGCGCGCCGCGAGCACGCCGGTCGCCAGCTGGAACGCCGCCAGCAGCAGCAAAAATGCACCGAACTTCCAGACCGCCGCCATGCTGCCGCCCTCAATGCCGAAGTCAATGAGGTTGGACATGAACAGCGGGATCACGATCTCAAACACGACCTCCAGCGCCGAGAGCGACACCGTCACGAGCGCGGGGCCTTTGTTTTCCCGCAGGCTGCGGGATAATGTATGAAGCATGGATTTCCTCCTTCCTGGATCACGGGCCTGTCAGCCGAGATCGGCATAGATCGTGCGCAGCGCCGATTCCAGCGCCGCGATCTGTTCCGGCGTCAGCGAGCGGAGCATCTGCTGCTCCGTTGTCTGGATCGTGGCGTGCATATCCTGCGCGACCGCGGCAGCGCGCTCCGTCTGGCTGACGATCTTGCTGCGTTTGTCCGCCGGGTCGAGCCGGCAGCGCACGAAGCCATTTTGCTCCATGCGGTTGATGATGCCCGCCACCGTCGGGTGCGACACCTGCAGAAAGCCCTCGATCTCCTTTTGCGTCGCCTGACCGCCGCTGCGGTCCAGATAGCCCAGCACGCGGCTTTGCGTCAGCGTCAGCCCCTGCTGCGCAAGATCGGCATCTGCCCGCATTTTGATCTTATCCGTAATCATTTTTAATAGACATCCGATTTGAAATTGCTCCATGATACGCCTCCAATGTGTAGCACGCTACGCATTATAGCGATAATATTTTTTGTCGTCAAGAGGCGTCACAAATTGTTTACATGCGAAAAAAGCCCGCCTGCCGAAGCAGACGGGCTGTACAGAAAAAGATTACAGGTGCTGGTCGCGGTCGATCTTGTCGTAGTGCTTGAGCAGGATGCCCTCCATGACGGAAGTCAGCTTCATGTCCAGGTTCCAGAAATAGATGACAAACGTGACCACGAACGCGCCGAGTGCGCCGAGCGACACACCCGCAAGGGCCTTGAGCAGCTTGCATTTCAAATTGTTCATGTTCGATCTCCTCTCTGATTACCAGGACTTCTCGTCCTTCAGGATCTCCAGGCTCGGATCCACGGGCTCTTCCTGCATGACGGTGCGCATATAGTCATTGACCTGCTGACGCACGCCCTGCCGTGAGATGACACGCGGGTCGAACAGATCGTGCGTGACCCAGACGAGGTGGATGCCGTGCTCGCGGGCGCGCTCTTCAAACAGACCGTGCATGCCGTCGAGTGCCTTGCAGCTCATGTGCTCCCAGAGAATGACCATGTCGGCATTGAACTGCTCGCAGAACTCCCACAGCTCATCAAGCAGCACCTTGTAGCCGCCGTGGGTACGGTTGCGCATGATCATGTTTTCGGTCAGCCATGCCATATCGTAATACGCCTGCTCACGGTTTTCGGGCGTGTCAGTCGTGGCGAGCTCGCGTGTCGAGACCATGGAGAGCATATCCGTCAGCGGCACGATGCCCCAGCAGTTGAGCAGCCAGACGAGGAAGTCCATATAAAAGTGCGATTGCACGCCCCAGACGATGGCGCGGTGGCGGTACTCGTTGGCGGCCTTCTTCTGCTTGCGGTAGGCACGCTCGGCGAGCTGGGTGATCTTGCGGTCGACCTCGCGGAATGCCGGGACCTTGCCGCAGATGGCCATGTAGTTCGTCTCCGTGTACAGCGCGAGGTTGGAGCCAAAGACCTGCGGATAGTCGGTCTTGTTCATCTCCAGCCACTCGAGGCGGCACTTGGTGGCGTAGTTCACGCGCTCGGCGCATTCGAAGTACGCCTTCCAGTCCCACTTCTCGCCGGTGTGCTCCTCGATGAAGGCGATGGCATTTTTGATCTCCTGCGCGGCGTAATCCTGCACGTCGTCCTCGCGGTGGCGCAGGGGCGCTGCCAGCTGGAACACCGGAATGCCGTCCTCAAGCTCGAGGCGCTTGGAAATGACGCCGTTTCCGAGCAGAGAGCCGTCGCACGTCGTGTTGCACTGCACGGCGCACGCGCCGAGCACCGGCGCGTCGTCGTCGATGGACACACCGGCCTCCGCCTCCGGCATCGGGCAGACATCGCCCGCGAGGCCGTACTCCTGCGCGACGTCGATATAATGCTCGGCTGCGTGCTGGTTGAGCAGCACGGAGACATAGGTCGACGGCGTCTCACGGCTCAGGCCCTTGAGCGTCGGGAAGCCCATCATGACGGCGGTCATCTCGTTTTCGTCCACGAGCACGACCTTGTCGGAGAATTTCTTGTCCTTGCCGATGCGGCGGTCGCCGCGGAAGAGGCCGTCGAGCAGCTTTGCCACGTCCTCGATGATAAGATCCTGCTCCAGGTGGCAGATGCGCAGATATTCATCGCGCAGGCCCTGGGTGTGGCGGTCGACCATCATGGGCACGGCCAGATAGTTGGCCATCCAGCGATAGCGGAACATGGCCTTGATGTTGCGCGGCTTGGAGACCATCTTCGCCATGGTGATCCAGTTGTGCAGCCAGCGGGAATAATCATAGAGCGTGTCGGTCACGCCGCGCCACTCGCGGCGGTTGCGGACCTTGCCCTCGGTATAGAACTTACCGAAGTTTTCACAGCCGATTCTCTTGTTGGACATCACTGTTTCCCCCCTTGAATCTTCTTGATCTCCATGCTTTCCACGAATGCCTGCACACGGGTGCGCATCTGGCCGGAGGAAGCGATGTTATACGGGCGGTCAACGGACAAAACGGGATAGCCGTAGTCATCGTTGAGGATGTGCGAGCCGAGCATGCGCTCATACGCCCACGGATCGCAGAACTTGATCTGCTCGTAAATGATGCCGTCGGCCTCGTACTCCTTGGCGAGCTGATTGACGTATTCGCGGCGGCCGATCATCTTGGGCATGTTCATGTAGCGCGGACACTGGGCGCGGTTCATGTACTGGCGGCAGATCTGGGTCAGTGCGTCCTCATCGTCCGTCAGCACGATCGGGTCGCGGCCCGGGAACGAGCCGTAGCAGAAGCGGTCGGCGCAGACGTACGCGCCGGTCTCCTCGACGAGCTTGATGAAGTCAATGTCATCGACCTCAGAGCCGACGACGACCACACGCGCGCGGTAGGGGGTCTTCTTGTCCGGGCGGCGGGTCTTGAGCTCCTTGAGCGTCTCCTCGAGTTTGTCGATGAGCAGATACTTCGGCGCGACATAGGTCGCAAGCGTGATGACGTGGAATTCGTAGCCCGTGATGCGCGGATTGGGGCCCTTGCGGTACTCGCCGATGGCGCGGATGAGCTCGCACACGCGGTTGTGCTCGGCGACAGACTTGCGGATGGCCTCATCCGAGACGTCGATGCCATAGACATCGTGCAGCGGCGTGAGGATATGGTTGCGGCACTGCAGGACGTACAGGTTCAGGCCGTTGTCGTCCGCCTTCATCGGGATCTCCATGTACTCGAAGAAGAACTTCGGCTTGTCCTTGCCCATGGTCTTGAGCAGCTCCATGTTCTCCACGGCGCGGTTCATCATCGAGCAGCCGTCCGGCGTAATCATGCAGTCGGCAAAGTTGTAGCCGCCTTCAATGGCGCGCTCGAGCAGCGCGCGGCTGTACTCGCACAGGAAGCTGGTCATATAATATGTGGCCATTTCCATAGAGCCGGTGCGCGGCGCGCGCAGGCGCGTTGAGAACGCGCCGGGCAGGTTCAGCAGCGGCTCGGGCGTGTTTTCGCAGGCATAGGCAACGCAGATCTTCCCCTCGTTCTGCGCCTGAGCAATCAGGTCATTGTGCGCTTCCTGCAAAAGGTTTTCGAAGTACAAAAGATGTTTCAGGTCTTTCATGGTTCACTCCCTCTTCGTTCGTGTTTCTATCAAAAGCGGCTGCGCGACCGCTTCTGTCTCTTTTGCTGCCCATAGGCAGGGAGGCGTGCCGGAATCAACGCGCCTCGATCTGTTTGATATTGATCTCATTGCCCTGCTGCAGCCAGGTGTTGCCGTTGCCGCAGTGCGGGCAGGTCTTGCCGTATTGTACGGTCGGGTAAGTGGTCTTACAGTCGTCGCACCAGGTGACGGCCGGAATGATCTCATACAGGAATTTCGTGCCCTGAATGATCGGCTCCTTCTTGGTATACCAGTTCCAGCAATCTTCAAGATATTCCGGCACAATGCCGGAGACCTCACCGAATTCGAGCGTGACCGACTCGATCTCGGTGAGGTTGTTTTCCTTGGCAATCTCCTGCACCTGCTTGACAACATAAGTAACGATACTCAGCTCGTGCATGGGGGCTCCTTTCAAGCAGGCGGGCACAGCGGGAAGGGTTCTGTGCCCGCCTCATAATGATGGATTACTTTTTCTTTTCCGCCAGAGACTTCTTGATGATCTTCACCTGACGCTTGGCAGCGTAGGGGCCGATGGCCTTGAACTTGTCCTCGGCCGGGATCATCTTGCTGTTTTGCGGACGCACGCGCTTGAGGTGGATGGCGTCAAACTCGCACTTGGTCGTGCAGATGCCGCAGCCGATGCACTTGTTCGGATCGACGACGCTGCGGCCGCAGCTCAGGCAGCGGGACGCCTCGGAGCGGATCTGCTCTTCGGTGAACGTCACGCGGTCGTCCTGCATGGTGCGCACCTTCTTGCTGTCGATGGCAACGGCGGCACGCGCGGGCTTTTTGATCTTCTCGGTCGGCAGAACGATATCGTCCTTGTTGAGCTCCTTGAACTCGCGGGTGTTGCGGTGGATCGTCAGGGTCTGGCCCTTGTTGACGAAGCGGTGGATGGACACCGCGCCCTCGCGGCCGGTCGCGATCGCGTCGATCGTGTACTTCGGGCCAGTGGCGCAGTCGCCGCCGACGAAGATATCGGGCTCATTGGACTGGAACGTCACGGCGTCGTGTGCGATCAGGCGGCCGTCAGCCGTCTCCGCCGCGGTGCCGGCCAGAACGTCGCCGTAGACCGAGCGCTGGCCGATGGCGACCAGAACGTTGGAGCACGGGACGGTGATGGTCTCATTCTCGTCATAGACCGGGGCGAACTTGCCGCTCGCGTCGCGGACGGACACGCAGCGCATCAGCTCGATGCCGGTGACCTTGCCGCCCTCGCCGAGGATGGCCTTCGGCGCCCAGGAGTTGTTGATGACGACGCCGTCGGCGATGCCGGCGTTCTTCTCGTCCGGAACGGTGGGCATCTCCTCGTCCTTCTCGAGGCAGTACATGTTCACGCTGCCCTTGGTCAGACGCAGGGCCGCGCGCGCCACGTCGATGGCCGCGTTGCCGCCGCCGATGACGACCACATCGCCCGTGAGCTTCTTGAGCTTGCCGGCGTTGACTTCACGCAGGAAGTCGAGACCGCTCTTGACGCCTTTGAGATCCTCGCCGGCGATGTTGAGCTTCGACGCCTGCTGCAGGCCGACCGCGACGTAGAACGCCTGGTAGCCCTCTTCGCGCAGCTGCTGGATGGTGATGTCCTTGCCGACTTCGACGCCGCATTTGAACTCCACGCCCATCTCGCGCAGCACATCGATCTCGGACTTGACCACGTCCTTGCCGATGCGGAAGCTTGGAATGCCGTTGACGAGCATGCCGCCGGGCACGGCTTCCTTCTCGAACACTACCGGGCTGTAGCCCTCGATGACCAGGAAGTAGGCGCAGGACATACCGGCCGGGCCGCCGCCGATGATGGCGACCTTCTGGTCAAACTTCTCATGCGTACAGGAGTTCATGGGCGGCACGTAGCGGTGCTCGGCCTTCATGTCCTGCTCGGCAATGAACTTCTTGATCTCGTCGATGGCCAGCGGCTCGTCGACGGTGCCGCGGGTGCAGGCATCCTCGCAGTACTTTCTGCAGATGCTACCGCAGACAGCCGGGAACGGGTTATCCTTCTTGATGAGCTTGAGCGCGTCAGCATAGCGGCCGTCGCCCGCCATCTTGATGTAGCCCTGGATGGCGATGTGCGCCGGGCAGGCAGCCTTGCAGGGCGCCGTGCCGGTCGGCCAGGTCTGGATGCATCCGTTCTCGTTGCGGTAATTCTTGTTCCAGTGATCCTCGCCCCACTTGGTGTCATCCGGCAGCTCATGGTGCGGATACTGGATGGGGCCTTCCTTCGTGCAGAGCTTCTGACCGAGGCGGACAGCACCAGCCGGGCAGGTCTCTACGCACTTGCCGCAGGCAACGCACTTTTCCGGGTCGCTCTCGGCCACGTAGGCGGAGGCGGACAGGTTTGGCGTGTTGAACAGCTGCGAAGTGCGCAGCGCGTTGCAGACGCCGACGGCGCAGTTGCAGATGCCGAAGATCTTGTTCTCACCGTCGATGTTCGTGATCTGGTGGACATAGCCGCGGTCCTCGGCCTTCTGGAGGATCTCCATGGCCTCTTCATAGGTGATGTCGTGGCCATGGTTCGTCTCACGGCAGTAGTCGGCAAAATCACCGACGCCGATGCACCACTCGCCTTCCACGTCGCCGGAGCCCTCGCCGCGGATGCGCTGCTGCTTGCGGCAGGAGCACACGGACACGCCGATGTGGCCCTCGTACTTCTTCAGCCAGTGGGACAGGTGCTCGATCGGCAGAGACTTGCTCTCGGCCGGGATGGCCTTCTCGACCGGGATAACATGCATGCCGATGCCGGCACCTCCGGGAGGCACCATCTCGGTGATGCCCGCCAGCGGCAGATACGCCATGCGCTCGAAGAAGTCTGCCGTCTCCGGGAACATATCCGACTGCTCGGGATTGATCATCATGATCTCGGCACTGCCGGGGACGAACATGTCCAGCACCCAGCGCTTCTCATGGTTCGGGTTCTTGCCGTCGAGGTTCTCCCAGTGGAACTCGACCAGACCACTCTCGCTGATAGCCTGCATCGCTTTTTCCAGATAGGCTCTGTCGAACTGCGGGTTTTTCTTTGCGAGCTGCTCGATCGTGAGCGGCACACGCTTTTTCATCGTCAGGGCGATGTCGAGGATATCGTCCGCCATCTTCTCATCATACTTCACCGCCGTGAACTTCAGGGCGGAGTTGATGCCCAGATACTCCGGGGCATCCGGCGTGATCTTGTCCTTGCCGAGCAGGACCGTTGCGCGATCCGTGATTTCTTTGCCGAGCTTTGCAATCTTCTCGTCTTTTGTCATGTTCTCGCTTCCTTCTCTGATAGTTTACATCCAAATAACGACTGACCGTTCGGACACTTGAACAGCTTCCAGCGTCGCCATGTTAATTTATTAACCCTGCAATGTCAAGGCCTCCAGGGCATTTTTGAAACAAGTCACAAAAAAGCTGTAAAAGAATTGCGAATAAAATCTTATGTGTGTTGAATCACAGAAACAAAAGTCGTATAATGTTTGAATAACGCAAACATTTTTCGTCAGGGGTGTTTGAAGTGCAAGATTCTTCCTGGAAATTCAAAGAGGAAGTCGCGGAAACAGCCATTTCCCTCTTTAAGCGCGGCGGATATAACAACGTGACCGTCAATGATATCTGCAAAGCGTGCGGCATCTCCCGCTCCGTGTTCTACTCCTCTTTCAACGGCAAACGCAGCATCCTCGAATACATGGTGGAAAAACCGCAGCACAATGACGACATGAGCTTCATGAAGTTTGCGCACGCGGACAATGACTTTGAGCGCATCTGGCAGCTGTTCGACCGGTTCATCACGATCGCTTATGACTTCGGCCCCGAACTGACGAGCACACTCTTCATCATGCAGTTCGAGTCGCCCGAAGGCATCCGCACGGCCATCCATGCGCTGGACGATCTGTTTGCAACGCTGGCCAATAACTGCGCCAAGGCGGGCATTATCGACACGGAGGAGCCGCCGGATCTGCTGTCGCGCATCGCGACGGATCTGGTCTGCCACGAACTCTACGTCTGGTGCAGTCAGAAGGGTAACTTCTCGCTGCGCGCACGTGCGCGGCAGTATGCCGAGGTCGCCTACCACGTCAAACCGGAATACCGCATGCCGGCCGAACAGCGGGATGCTCTGTGACTTGCAGCACACGGCCGCCGCCTGAATCTGTGCATGCAATACCATGGCGCTTTCAGTCAGTGACGTAAAATCACGCCGCCACAGGGACTGAACAATCTGCTGCTTGAGGAAATGATACATGAATAAATATGTTTATAAGCTCGGAGAATTCAGCGGCAGTGATTACCTCGAATTCAGAAAGGGAAATTCTGGTGCTGGCAGGAAGATTCTTCGACAAGATTCACTGTATGTACTGGACAACGCGTTTTACTTTTTCCTGGAAAGTGCATTTCAAAAAGTCTTTGTGTCATTCGATATGTTTGAAGATACTAGTGTTACAAGAGGAGAATGGCGAAAAATGATGCAGCTGAACATTCCAGAAACCGTTCTCCCCGAATTTGTAAGTGATGCTAAGGAAACGATATCTGCTATAGACCGTTGGGTCACAGGCGAAATCTGAGAGAACGAAGAATTCATTGTCATTGGCGTATAACAAAAAAGAGCTATCTGATTTCAAATGAAGTCAGATAGCTCTTTTCTTATGAATCATAAAATTCTGTTGCCAAATCGCTGCCGCGAGGGGCTTCAAGGCTTAAAAAGTCCAGTATTTACAGGCTTTTTTCGACCTCTGAAATTATTCCCACTCGATCGTGGCGGGCGGTTTGGACGTAATATCATAGACGATGCGGTTGATGCCCTTGACCTCGTTGACGATGCGCACGGAGACACGGTCGAGCACATCATACGGGATGCGCGTCCAGTTGGCGGTCATGAAGTCCGTCGTCGTGACGCTGCGCAGCGCGAGCGTATAGTCATACGTGCGGCCGTCGCCCATAACACCGACAGAGCGCATATTCGTCAGCACCGCGAAGTACTGATTCATCGTCTGCTCCAGGTGCGCCTTGGCAATCTCGTCGCGGAAGATGAAGTCCGCGTCGCGCAGGATGTCCAGCTTGTCCTTGGACACCGCGCCGAGGCAGCGGATGGCCAGACCCGGCCCCGGGAACGGCTGGCGCATGACCAGATACTCCGGCAGGCCGAGCTCGCGGCCGAGCGCGCGCACCTCGTCCTTAAACAGCAGACGCAGCGGCTCAATAATCTCCTTGAAGTCCACAAAGTCCGGCAGACCGCCGACGTTGTGGTGGCTCTTGATGACGGCAGCGACATTTGTGCCGGATTCAATCACGTCGGGATAGATCGTACCCTGAGCCAGATAGTCGACCGAGCCGATCTTCTTGCCCTCTTCCTCAAAGACGCGGATGAACTCCTCGCCGATGATCTTGCGCTTCGTCTCCGGATCGGAGACGTCCTTCAGGCGCGTGAGGAAACGCTCTTCCGCGTTGACGCGCACGAAGTTGATGTCCCAATTCTGGAACGCGGCCTCGACTTCGTCGCCCTCGTTCTTGCGCAGCAGGCCGTGATCGACAAAAATGCACGTGAGCTGATTGCCGACGGCCTCAGCCAGCAGCGCCGCCGCAACGGAGGAGTCCACGCCGCCGGAAAGCGCCAGCAGCACCTTGCCGTCGCCGACCTTGGCGCGGATGTCCTCAATGGACTTGCGCATGAAGTCGCCCATCGTCCAGTCGCCGGTCGCGCCGCAGACCTCATACAGGAAGTTGCGCAGCATGGCCTGTCCGTACTCGGTGTGGTTGACCTCGGGGTGGAACTGCACGCCGTAGAAGCCGCGCGCCTCGTCGCAGATACCGACCGTCGGGCAGGCATCCGAATGCGCCACGAGCCGGAACGACTCCGGCACCTTGGCCATATAGTCGCCGTGGCTCATCCACGTGATGCTCTGCTCCGGCAGGCCGCGGAACAGACGGCAATCGGTGTCAAACCATGTCTCCGTCTTGCCGTACTCACGCGCGGTGTCTTTGCCGGCGGCGGTTACTTCCCCGCCGAGATACTGCGCCATGAGCTGGCAGCCGTAGCAAATACCGAGGATGGGGATGCCGAGCCGAAAGATCTCCGGATCAACCTGCGGCGAACCTTCGGCGTACACGCTCTGCGGGCCGCCGGTGAAGATGATGCCGATGGGGTCAAAGGCGCGGATCTCATCCACGGTCATGGTGTTCGGCTTGACTTCGCAATAGACATTGCACTCGCGCACGCGGCGCGCAATAAGCTGGTTATACTGTCCTCCGAAATCGAGGACGATGACAGACTGATTCGGCATGGATGACGCTCTCCTTATTCGACGGTAACGGATTTGGCAAGATTTTTCGGCTTATCGATCGCGCAGCCGTTGGCTTTTGCGACATAATATGCAAAGAGCTGCAGCGGCACGATCTCCGCCGGGACGACGAACAGGTCGTCCATGCGCGGCACAAGGATCACATCGTCCGCCTCGGAATAGATGGCGCGATTGCCCTCGAGCGCCACACCAAGCACGCGCGCACCGCGCGCCTTGACCTCTTTGACGTTGCTCATGGTCTTGTCAAACAGCGGCTCGTAGCACGCGACGGCGATGACGAGACGGTTCTCCTCAATGAGCGCGATCGTGCCATGCTTGAGCTCGCCCGCAGCATAGGCCTCCGAGTGCAGGTAGGAGATCTCCTTGAGCTTCAAAGAACCCTCCATGCAGACGGCGTAGTCCACATTGCGGCCGATGAAAAACAGCGACGGGTTATTCTTATAGCGCTCGGCAAGCTGCGCGATCTGCGGATTGAGGTCGATGGCGCGCTGCACCATCTGCGGCAGGATCATGAGGTCATCCGTGAGCTTGGCAGCCTCTTCCCTGCTCAGGCAGCCGCGCTTCTCGCCCAGATAGAGCGCCAGCAGATACAGCACCGACACCTGCGTGGTGTAGCCCTTCGTGGTCGCAACGGCAATCTCCGGGCCTGCCCAGGTGTAGATGACATCGTCCGAGATGCGGGCGATCGTACTGCCGACGACGTTGACGATCGAGAGCACATACGCGCCCTTGGACTGCGCCTCGCGGATGGCGGCGATGGTGTCCGCCGTCTCGCCGGACTGCGAAATGATGATCATGAGCGTGTGCTCGTCGACGATCGGGTCACGGTAGCGGAACTCACTCGCAAGGTCAGCATCGACCGGAATGTGCGTGAGCTTTTCGAGCGCATATTTGCCCGCCTGACCGGCATAAAACGCCGAGCCGCAGGCCGTGATCATGATCTTGTTGAAGCCAATGAGCTGCGCATCGGTCATCTTCAGCTCGTCAAACACAACGCGGTGATCCTTCACACGCGGGTCGAGCGTGGACTTGATGGCACGCGGCTGCTCCATGATCTCTTTGAGCATGAAGTGCTCATAGCCGCCCTTTTCGGCAGCCTCAATATCCCACGCGACGCGGGAAACGGGCTTTTCGATCGGTTTGCCGGTGCAGTCAAAGACCGTGTAGCTGTCGGCACGCACCTCGGCGAGCTCGCCGTCGTCAAGATAGACCACATTTTTCGTGTGCGACACAAGCGCCGTCACGTCGGAGGCGAAGAAGTTCTCACCCGCGCCGACGCCGATGATCAGCGGACAGCCGTTGCGCGCGAGGAACATCTGCTCCGGGCAGTCGGCGCACAGAATGCCGATCGCATAGCTGCCCTCCAGACGGCCGAGCGTTTTGAGCACAGTGTCCTTGAGATTGCCGTCGCCGGTATAATACATATCCAGCAGATGGACGATGACCTCCGTGTCCGTCTCACTATGGAACCGGAACCCCTTGGCCTGCAGCATCTCGCGCAGCTCCATGAAGTTTTCGATGATGCCGTTTTGCACGATGGCGAACTTGCCGTCGTTGCTCACGTGCGGATGGGCGTTCGCCTCCGTCGGCGCGCCATGCGTTGCCCAGCGCGTATGGCCGAGGCCGATATAGCCGTGAAGATCGCTACCGTCATGCGTTTTGGCCAGCAGATTCTTGATCTCGCCGCAGGCCTTGGCAAGCTCGATCGTGCTGCCGTCGAGCACGGCGATGCCGGCCGAGTCATAACCGCGGTATTCGAGCTTCTGCAGCCCTTCGAGAAGGATCGGCGCAGCCTGCTGCGCGCCGACGTATCCAACGATTCCACACATAGTCAGTTCTCCTTATTATTTTGAAAAATCATCGTTATCGCAATTCTATGCCGACATTGTGCAAATACGTACAAAATGCCAAAATAGCATTCTAAATATTATACCGATATCCCGTTCGTGTCAAGTTGCGCTTTGTGAACACTGCATAGACCGCGGTCCCCGTTGCCGCGGGCCGTCCGCCAAGGCAGAATGGAAAATGCAATCATCGCAACCGGATGGCGCACATCCCCGCGCGCCGGAAACAGCCGGCAAGAAAGGCAAACAGCGACAAAAAAGCTTGCAAAAATTGCATTTTTCTGCTCTGCATACTTCCATTCTGTCCGCAGAAAATAGTAGCGGGTCAAGAAACCCAAAACACGAAAAGGAGATGGAAAACGAAATGGCTACTTCCAACAGCAACAACCTTGTCAACCCCAATGCGCGTGAGGCGATGAACCGCTTCAAGATGGAAGCCGCGTCCGAGGTGGGCGTGAACCTCAAGCAGGGTTACAACGGTGATCTGACGTCCCGTCAGGCCGGCAGCATCGGCGGCCAGATGGTCAAAAAGATGATCGCCGCCTACGAAAACGGCATGCAGTAATCTGAGCAAAACCGAAAAAAGCAGGGCCGCGGAATTCCGCGGCCCTGTTTCCTATCTGCATCTATATTATTTCCTAGGATAGGCGGCGAAAAACGCCTCAATCGCGGCGGCCGGGGCCGTGCACGAGCCCTGGATCATGGTCGGCTTGCCGCCGCCGCGGCCGGAGATGGCGGCATTGATGGTCTTTGCCTCCGCGCGCAGATCGACCGTGCGGCTGCCGATGATATAGCGGTAGCCGTCCGCATCGCTGCCGGTAAAGGCGGCGCAGACGCCGCCGGCAAGCAGCATGCCGGCATTGATGAATTCGCGCATGGCGACCGGATCGTCAAAGCGGTCGATGACGCAGATACTGCCGGGCGTCTCCCGCAGCAGCTGCAGCCGCTGCGCGTTGAGGCGGCGCTCCAGCTCCGCGGCCGCGGCCTTGCGCTGCGCGATCTCATCGAGCAGGCGCTGCACGGCCGGGACGACATCCGCCTGCCGCACGGACAGCTGCGCCGAGAGCGCCGCGACCTGCGCGCTCTTTTCCCGATAGTCCGCCTCCGCGTCCGACCCGCACAAAATCGTCACGCGCACACCGCCGCGGTGGCGCATGAGCGACGTGAACTTGATCGCGCCGATCTCGCCTGTGTGCGACACGTGCGGCGCGCAGCAGGCGCAGACATCATAGCCCTCGACGGTGACAATGCGTATATCCTCTTTCAGGTCGAGCTTGCTGCGGTACTCCATGTGCGCCAGCTGCTCCGGTGCCGGGTACTCTGCCCGGATCGGCACATTGCGGTACACTGCCTCATTTGCCAGCTGCTCGATGTGCATGAGCTGCGTCCATGTGAGCTCGCCGCTATAATCCATCGTGATCGCGTCTTCCCCGAGGTGGAAGCCAACGTTGTCAAATCCGTATTCCTTATGGATCAGCCCGGAGATAATATGCTCGCCCGAGTGGCTCTGCATGCGCCGGAAGCGCTGCGGCCAGTCGATCTGGCCGCGTACCTGCGCACTGGGTGCGAGCGGCGCGTCCGTATAGTGCACGATCGCATCCGGCAGCAGCTGCACATCCAGAACGCGCGCGCCGCCGAGCACACCGGTATCGGCCGGCTGACCGCCGCCCTCCGGGAAAAACACCGTCTGATCGAGCACGACGGCATAGCGCGCCCCGTCCGGGTCGCAGCGCAGCACGGTCGCAGAAAAATCACGCCGGTGACTGTCGAGATCATATAATTTCCTGGTCATGGTCAAATCCCCCATTTCTCATAGCAGTATAGCAGGAATTTTCGTTGTTCTCAACCCTTGCTTATTTGTGTCGAATATCGTATTCTTGTGCCAATAACATAAAAAGGTGATAATTATGAACCAGAAACTCAGAAATCTCGTCTACACCGCCATGCTCATGGCGCTGTGCTGCGTGGCGACGCTCGTCATCAAGATCCCGACCGTGACCGGCGGCTATCTCAACGCCGGCGACATCGTGGTCGTACTCGCCGCCCTGCTGGCTGGCCCGCTCTACGGCGGCGTGGCTGCCGGTTTCGGCTCCGGTCTGGCGGATGTGATCTCCGGCTACATGAGCTACGCGCCCGGCACGCTCGTCGTCAAAGGGTGTGCGGCCGTGGTCGCGGCGCTGATCTTCCGTGCCTGCCGCAAAAAGTCCTTTTGCTTCGCGCTGCTGAGCGCCATCTGCGGCGAGATCATCATGGTGCTGGGCTACTTTGTGTTTGAGGATTTCATTCTCGGCTATGGCGCAGCCGCGGCGGCAGAGATCCCGGGCAACGCCGCGCAGGCCGCCGTCGGCATCGTGGGCGGTCTGGCGCTGTACTTTGCGCTGAGCAAAGTGCCGCAGATCCGCGATTTCTCCGAGGCCGCGCTGGCAAAAAAGCAGAAATAAATCCACTCCATACGCAAAACAGCCGCTCCCGATCGGGAGCGGCTGTTTTTCTCGTTTTTACACCACGCGCACGCGGATGACCTCCGGTATGCGGTCAATCTTTGCCACCTGATCGTCATCGAGGCGGCCGTTGAGATCAATCATGGCATAGGCGTATGCGCCGTAAGCCTTGTTGATCATGTTCTCGACGTTCAGGCCCGTGCTGCAGGTGATCTCGAGGAACTGGTTGAGCATCGTCGGCACGTTCTGGTGCAGGATGCACACACGGCTGACGCCCATGCGCTCGAGCGTCGCGTCCGGGAAGTTGACGGAGTTTTTGATGTTGCCGTTGGCGAGATAATCGTAGAGCTCGCGCGCGGCCATGACGGCGGACTTCTCCTCGCTCTCCGGCGTGCAGGCGCCCAGATGCGGCAGCGCGATGATATTGTCGACGCCGACGACCTTTTCGTTGGGAAAGTCCGTGACATACTTGCCGACGCGGCCGGAGGCAATGGCGGCGAGCATGGCGTCGTCATCCACGATCTCGGCGCGCGACTCGTTGATGATGCGCACGCCGTCCTTCATCTTGGAAAACGCCCTGGCATCAAGCATATGGAACGTCTGGTCCGTGTACGGCACGTTGATGCTGATATAATCCGCCTTGGCATAGATGCCGTCGAGGTTCACCTCGTGCTTGACATCGCGCGAGAGCCGCCACGCCGCGTCCACGGACAGGTACGGATCATATCCGCAGACATTCATGCCGAGGCTCACGGCAGCGTTGGCGATGAGCGCGCCGATCGCGCCAAGGCCGATGACGCCCAGCGTCTTGCCCATAAGCTCGGGGCCTGCAAACTGCGATTTGCCCTTTTCAACGAGCGCGGGGATGTCCTTGCCCCGGCCGTTGAGCCCCTTGACCCAGTCAATGCTGCCGAGCACATCGCGCGACGAGAGTACGAGCGAGCAGAGGATCTGCTCCTTGACCGCCTCGGCGTTTGCGCCGGGCGAGTTGAACACGACGATGCCGCGGCGGCAGCAATCCTCGAGCGGGATGTTGTTCGTGCCGGCGCCGGAGCGCGCGATGGCGATCAGGCTCGGCTCAAAGGCATAGCTGTGCAGGTCGGCCGAGCGCAGGATCAGGCCATCTGGTGCCTGTATGTCCTCCCCGACGACGCAGCCGCGCTCTTCGAGCTTCTGCAGGCCATAGGGGGATATATGGTTCATGGTTTTGATTTTATACATGATGTTCTACCTCAAACTGTTTCAGATAATCCACGAGCGCGTCCACGCCCGCCATCGGCATGGCGTTATAAAGCGAGGCGCGCATGCCGCCGGCAACGCGGTGGCCCTTGAGATTCAGCAGGCCGCGCGCCGCCGCGCCGCTGATGAATTCCTTGTCGAGCGCATCGTCCCCGGTGCGGAACGTGACGTTCATATCCGAGCGGGAGCCCGGCTGCGCACAGGGATGAAACAGCGCGCTGTTGTCGAGAAAATCGTACACCTTTGCGGCGCGCGCATGCTTGAGCTGCTGCATGCCCTCCACGCCGCCCTGCCGCTCCAGCCACGCGAGCACGAGACCGAGGATGTAAATGCACCAGCACGGCGGGGTGTTGTACATAGAGTCCTTGTCGATCATGCGCTGATAGCTGTACATGACCGGTGTGATGGGCAGCTCATGCCCGGCGAGACTGCGGTCAACGATCGCAACCGTCAGGCCCGCAGGGGCCATGTTTTTCTGCGCGCCGGCGAAGATCACGCCGTATTTTGACACATCGACCGGGCGCGAGAGAATGTCCGACGACATGTCGCACGCGAGCGGCACGCGGCCGGTCTCCGGCACGTACTGCCATTCGGTGCCGTAGATCGTATTGTTGGCGCAATAATAAAAATAGGACGCGCGCGCATCGAGCCTCAGCTCGCTCTGCTGCGGGATACGGGTATGGCCGCAGGTGGAGGTGTCCGCCGCAATGTGCACCGCGCCGTATTTCTCGGCCTCTTTGGCCGCGTTGCCGGAAAAATGCCCGGTCACGGCATAGTCCGCCGTCCCCTGCTCGCCCATCAGATTGAGCGGGATCATGGAAAACTGCGCCGTGCCGCCGCCCTGCAAAAACAGGATCTCATGTGTGTCCGGCACAGACAGTGCGGCGCGAAAACGCGCCTTCACATCCTGGAAGATATCCGAAAAAGCCTGACTTCGGTGACTCATCTCCATCACGGACATACCCGTGCCATGATAATTGAGCAATTCCGCCTGCGCCTGCCTGAGCACTTCCTCCGGCAGGACCGACGGTCCAGCAGAAAAATTGAACGTTTCACTTCGGGTCACGGAAATCGCCTCCAGGGGTCAAAATTCATCGCATACAGCACATTCTGCATGGATTGAGAAAAGTCTAACACGTTCCGCAAAGCGCGTCAAACCAAATCCCCCACAAGCATTTGCCCGGAAACGGCAGAGATTTTGACATTTTTCACAAGTCCGCGCAGATCGTCCCCCGCAGCGCGCACCAGACAATAGTTGTCCGAGTGTCCGACCCAGCTGCCGTCATGCTCCGTCTCGAACAAAACGGGCAGCGTCTGGCCGACCTGCTGCACCAGATAGCGCTGCTTGCAGGCATCGGCCACGCGCTGTGCCTCATGCGCGCGCGCCGATTTGACCGCGTGGCTGAGCTGCTCCGGCATGGCGTCCGCCTTCGTGCCAGGGCGGCGGGAGTACGGGAAAACATGCACGGCCGCAAAGCCGACCTGCTCCAAAAACGCCACTGCGGCCGCCTGATCTGCCTCCGTCTCGCCGGGGAAGCCCGTGATCATGTCCGCCGTGAGCGCACAGCCCGGGAAATACCGCCGCAGCCGCTCGACGCAGGCGAGAAACTCTGCAGTATTATATTTGCGGTTCATGCGCGCGAGCGTGCGGTCGCATCCGCTTTGCAGCGAGAGATGGAAATGCCGGCAGACCTGCCCGGTCGCGGCGGCGCGGCGGCAGAAGTCCTCCGTGATGACCGTCGGCTCGATCGAGCCGAGGCGCAGACGCATCTGCGGCGCGGCGGCGGCGACCGTCTCCACGGCGTCGGCCAGCGTCAGCTTACCCGGCAGATCCCGGCCGTAGGACGCGATCTCGATGCCGGTCAGCACCAGCTCCCGATAGCCCTCGGCGGCCAGATGCGCCGCCTGACGCGCCATTTCCTCCAGCGGCAGACTGCGGATGCGGCCGCGCGTATACGGGATGACACAGTAGGTGCAGAAATTATTGCAGCCGTCCTGGATCTTCAGCATCGCGCGCGTGCGGCCGTAGGCCGCGCCCGCCGGCAGCGGCTCAAAGTCAAAGCGCTGGAACGGATTATCCACGCACGTGACGGGCGCGTGCTCACGGAACGCACGCAGAATGTCATCCACAAATGCCTGCTTGCTGCCGCTGCCATGTACCACGTCGGCGCCGATGGACGCCGCGTCCTCCGGGCTGAGCTGCGACCAGCAGCCGCACACGGCGCACAGCGCCTGCGGGTGCTCCTCGCGCAGCTTGCGGATCATCTGGCGCGACTTGCGCCCGCCCTCCGCCGTGACGGCGCAGGTGTTGACGACGATCAGATCGACCGGCTCACCGTCCGCTGCGGCCGTGAAGCCGTGCGCGTGCAGGAGCGTTTCGATTGCCTGCGCTTCATACTGGTTGACCTTGCAGCCGAGGGCGGTTATAATATAGTGCATAAAAACATCTCCAAATCGAGGTAAGTGATCATGGTTTATCTGGACAATGCCGCAACGACCCGTGTCTGCCCGGAGGCAGCGGAGGCGGCAGTACATATGATGACGGAGTGCTTCGGCAACCCGAGCACGACCTACAAGCTCGGCCGTGAGGCCAAGGCCGCCGTGGACAAGGCGCGCGGCCAGATCGCAAAAGCGCTCGGTTGCCAGCCGGACGAGGTGTATTTCACGTCCTGCGGCTCCGAGGGCGACAACTGGGCGCTCATCTCCGGAGCGCGGTACATGCGCCGCCGCGGCAAACACATCATCAGCTCCGCCGTGGAGCACGACGCGGTGCGCAAGTCGCTGGACTTTCTGGAAAAGGAGGGCTACGAGATCACGCGCCTGCAGCCGGACGGCACCGGCGCCATCCCACTCGAGGCGGTGCGCGCGGCGCTGCGGCCGGACACGATCCTCGTCTCGCTCATGATGGTCAACAACGAGACCGGCGCCGTCAACGACATCGCCGCCGTCGCCCGGATGCTGAAAGCGGAAAACAGCATTGCCCTGCTGCACACGGACGCCGTGCAGGGGTTTTTGAAAGTGCCGTTCTCGGCCAAAACACTCGGCGCGGACATGATCACCATCAGCGGTCACAAGATCCACGCGCCGAAAGGCATCGGCGCGCTCTACATCCGCAGCGGACTGAAGCTGCCACCCTATATCCTCGGCGGCGGGCAGGAGCGCGGCATGCGCGCCGGTACGGAGGCCACGCCGCAGATCGCCGCCTTTGGTACGGCGGCCGAGATCGGCAGTGCGAAAATGGCGCAGGCCACGAAAACCATGGCCGAGCTGCGCGCCCACGCCATCGACCGGCTGACAGCCGAGGTGGACGGTCTTGTCGTCATCGGCGGCGGCTCGCCGCACATCCTCAGCATTTCTCTGCCCGGCTACCGGAGCGAGGTGCTGATGAACTTCCTCGAGGCGCGCGGGATCTACACATCAAAAAGCTCCGCCTGCAAAAAGGGCGGGCGGAGCCATGTACTCGAGGCGATCGGGCTGCCGGCGAACGTGATCGACGGCGCGCTGCGCATCAGCTTTTCGCGCTACACCACGCGGGAAGACATCGACGCGCTGTGCGATGCACTGCGGGATGCAAAGCAGTCCCTCTTCCCGTCACTTCACTGAATCATCCTTTGGATCCTTGAGCGATTCGTCCGGCACCTCCTGCGGTAGGCGCACCGGCTGCATCGTGGCATCGTCGATGTAATCCAGATCCATATATTCTGCGGTCTCCGTCTGGAGGCCGCGTTTTTTCAGCCCGTGATCGACCAGCCGCTCCAGGCCGGCATAGATCACGACGAACACCGGCACGCCCAGCAGCATGCCGATGAAGCCGAACAGGCCGCCGCCGAGCAGGATGGCGAACATGATCCAGAAACCGTTAATGCCGGTGGAATTGCCAAGGATCTTCGGGCCGATGATATTGCCGTCGATCTGCTGCAGGACGATGATGAAAATGACGTAAATCAGGCACTTCATCGGCGAGACGAGCAGAATGATCAGCGCCGTCGGCACCGCGCCGATGAACGGGCCGAACACGGGGATGATATTCGTCACGGCGACGATCACGCTCACGAGCACGACATACGGCATGCGCATGATCGCGCAGCAGATATAGCAGATGACGCCGATGATGGCGGAATCAATGACCTTGCCGCTGATAAAGCCCATGAACGCCGTGTCCGTGAAGCGAATGGCCTTGAGGATGCGCTTGGACGCCTTGACGGAAAACATGCTGTAGAGCACCATCTTGGACTTTGCGAGAAACAGCTCCATATTCGACAGCACATAGCAGGCGACGACGAAGCCGATGAGCACATCGAGGATCGCACGCAAAACGGCATAGATGCCGGTCGTCACGCTCGTGACCACCTTGCCCATGGACGGCAGCAGCGCGGTCTTCGCCCAGTCGAGCAGACTGTCGGACACATCGCCGGTCGCGGAGAGGAGCACTTCCTCTACCTCGGGATTGTTTTCAAAGAACTTGTTGATCCAGCCGGTGATCGTGTCATAGTACTCCTGATAGTTGAGCACGATGCTCTCAACGCTCGTGTAGATCTGCGGGATGATGAGCCAGATGAGGGCGGCGATAATGATCAGGGCGACCAGAATCGAGAGCGCGACGGACAGGCCGCGCGCAAGTGAGGTGCGCACCGGTTTTTTCGGGCGGAGCTTTTTGAGCAGCGGCTCAAAGAGCTTGCGCTGGAATACCTTCGTCAGCGGCCAGAGCAGGTAGGCGATCACCAGGCCCCAGATGATCGGGCTGAGGATGCCGAGCAGCGAGCTGATCGCATCGCCGATGGATTTGCCATGCTGCAGCAGCATGTAAAACAGAATGCAGCACGCGATCACGCCGAACGCCGTGATGCCCCAGCCGAGATATTTGTTTTTTGGATCAAATCGCTTCATAAACCGTCTCCCCCCATCGCGCCCGCAGCGCCCGCCAGTGTCTGTGATCAGTCGGATTTATTTTACTATCATGTGCCCGCACCGTCAAGCCGGTAATACCGGGCTTTTCGTACATTTGCGACACGGTGCGCCGTATCTTGACACGCTCTGAGCGCTTCGGTGTGCAAAAGCCTGTGCAAATTGTGGAGACTCGGACTGCTTTTCCACGCGCCACCGGCATAGGGTGATAAGGAGAAATCAACGGAAAGGGCTGAGCATATGAAACGATGGATCTGTCTGCTGCTGGCAGCGCTGCTGCTGCTCACACCCGCGATGGCGCTCGAGCAGCCAACGGACGAAGAGCTGAAGATATCCGCACCGTCGGCGATCCTGATGGAGCGCTCGACCGGCACGGTGTTATATGAGAAAAATGCCGACGAGCACCTGTCCCCCGCCAGCGTGACGAAGATCATGACGCTGCTGCTCATCATGGAGCAGCTCGACAGCGGCCAGCTCGATACGAGCGACATCGTGACCGCCAGCGCCCATGCCAGCTCCATGGGCGGCAGCCAGATCTGGCTCAAGGAGGGCGAGCAGATGAGCGTCGACGAGATGCTCAAGTGCATCGCCGTCAACTCCGCCAATGACTGCGCCGTCGCCATGGCAGAGCACATCTCCGGTTCCGAGGAGGCGTTCACCAAGCGCATGAACGACCGCGCGAAAGAACTGGGCATGGAAAACACGCAGTTTCTCAACTGCACGGGGCTGACCGATGATCCCGGCCACTACACGACGGCGCGCGACATCGCGTGCATGTCCCGCGCACTGCTGGCCCATCCGCGCATCCGCGACTACACCACCATCTGGATGGACACCGTGCGCGACGGCCGCTTCGGCCTCGCCAACACCAACAAGCTCATCCACGCCTACCCCGGCGCGACCGGCCTGAAGACCGGCTACACCCAGCAGGCTATGCACTGCCTGTCGGCCAGCGCCGAGCGCGACGGTGTGGAGTACATTGCCGTGGTGCTGCACGCGGAAAGCTCCAAGGCGCGCTTCGCCGACGCAGCGACGCTACTCAACTTCGCCTTTGCCAACTATTCGCTCTATTCCGTCGCAGCCAACACGGTCATTCCGCCCGTGCGCGTACGGTTTGCCGAAACGGACAGCGTGCAGCCGGTGCTCTCGGGCACGGACGCCATCGTCGTGCGCAAAGGCATGGCCGCACCGCAGACGGACATCGCGCTCAACGAGGACCTGTGCGCCCCTCTGGAGCCGGGCGCGCAGGTCGGCACCGTGACCGTCACCGACAGCAGCGGCGACACGCTGATCCTGCCGCTGGTCGTTCCGGATGGCGCTGCGCGCATCTCGACGGCGCACCTCTGGCTGCAGCTGCTGCGCGCGCTGTGAGCGACAGATTTCCGGTTGCGAAATCTCGATTTTCGTGTATACTGGTGATATTCTTTAAGAGAGAGGGCATCGCAATGATCAAAGTGGATCTCTCCGGCGCGGCCGGATTTTTTGACCCCGCAGGGCCGGACTACGCGGCCGCTGCACAGGCACACCGCACGCTGCTCGAGCACACGGGCGCCGGTGCGGATTTTACCGGCTGGCTCGATCTGCCGGAGCGTATGCAAAGCGGAGAGCTCAAGCAGATCCTCGCCGCCGCATCCCGCATCCGCGGCCGCTCGCAGGCGCTGGTCGTCGTGGGCATCGGCGGGTCATATCTCGGCGCGAAGGGCGCCTTGGAGCTGCTGCGGCCGCGGCCGCAGCCCGGTGACCCGAAAATTCTCTTTGCCGGCAACTCCCTGTCGCCGGACGCGCTGATGCATCTGCTCGAGGAGCTGGGCGATCTGGACTTTGACCTGAACGTCGTCTCCAAATCCGGCACAACGCTCGAGCCCGCGCTCGCGTTCCGGATGTTCCGCGGCCTGCTGGAGGCAAAGTACGGTCCGGAGAAGGCCAAAAAGCACATTTTCGCCACGACGGACGCCCACCGCGGCGTGCTCAAGCACATGGCGGACGAAGAGGGCTGGGAGACCTTCGTCGTGCCGGACGACGTCGGCGGGCGCTACAGCGTGCTGTCCGCCGTCGGCCTGCTGCCAATGGCCGCCGCCGGCATCGACGTGCAGACCGTGATCGGCGAGGCCGGCGAGGCTTTCGCCGCCATGAGCGCGCAGTCGCCCGAAAACCCCGCCTGGCAGTATGCCGCCGCGCGCCAGCACCTGTACCAGCTCGGCAAGACGACCGAGATTCTCGCCTGCTACGAGCCGTCGTTCCGTTTCATGGCCGAGTGGTGGAAGCAGCTCTACGGCGAGAGCGAGGGCAAAAACGGCATCGGCATCTTCCCCGCCTCCGTGGAATACAACGCCGACCTGCACTCTATGGGTCAGTATATTCAGGACGGCCCGCGCACGCTCATGGAGACCGTCGTCTCATTCGAGCAGCCGCAAAATGAGTTCACCGTCCCGTTCGCCATGGGCGACCCCGACCGGCTCAACTACCTTGCCGGGCGCAAGCTCAGCGACATCAGCCACATGGCGCAGGAAGCCGTCAAGGCCGCGCACATCGCAGGCGGTGTGCCGAATCTGGAGGTGCGCGTGCCGAAGCGCGACGAGGCCGGGTTTGCCTGGCTCGTGTGCTTCTTCGAGCTGGCATGTGCCATTTCGGGCTATATGTCCGGCGTCAATCCGTTCGATCAGCCCGGCGTGGAAGCATATAAGAAGAATATGTTCTCTCTGCTCGGCAAGCCGGAGGCAAACTGAGAAAAGTTATCGTTGCAGTCGGCGCGAAAACGTGCTAATCTAGGCATAGGGTATCGCCCTGACTTTCAAAAGGAGTGTGATTGACATATGGTCCAACTGATCATGGGTCTCAAAGGTTCCGGCAAAACGAAGCGTTTGGTGGAAATGGTCGCCACGGCCGTCCGCGAGGAATCCGGTTCTGTCGTGTGCATTGAAAAGGACAAAAAACTTACGTATGACATTCCCTATCAGGCTCGCCTGATCTACGCCTGCGACTATGCGTACGCGATGGGCTCTTACGATTTCTTCAAGGGCTTCCTCAGCGGCCTTCATGCCGGCAACTACGATATCACCCATGTGTTTGTTGACAACTTCACGAAAATGCTCTCTGAGGTCTCTGAGCCGCAGATTGCGGAGTTCCTGGCCTGGCTGAACGATTTCTCCGAGCGTGAGAACATTCAGTTTACCCTGTCTCTGAGCATGGATCCTGCGGTGACCGGCAGCGAGATTACAAAATATATGATCTGACATACGGCAAAACCGCCGCTCCGAACATCCGGAGCGGCGGTTTTTTGCGCGCATCATTCGGCGAGCTCGCGGTACATGGCCGCAGCGTCGTCTTTTTTCGCGTTTTCCGTGACGGCGAGCACTTCCACCTTCACGGTGCGCTGGCCGAAGGCGATCTCGATCACGTCGCCGACCTTCACGTCATACGACGCCTTGGCCGTCCGGCCGTTGACCGTGATGTGCTGACCGTCACAGGCATCGTTTGCCACGGTGCGGCGCTTGATGAGCCGCGAAACTTTCAGATATTTGTCCAGGCGCATAGGCATCCTCCTGTGAAAAACGCTCCGGGTCAGGCCCGGAGCGTTTGCATCGCTTATTTGGAAACAGCGTCCTTGAGCACTTTGCCGGCCTTGAAGACGGGCACGCGCGTCGCCGGGATCTCGATCTCTTCCTTGGTCTTGGGGTTGCGGCCGATACGGGAGCCGCGCTCCTTGATGTCGAACACGCCGAAGCCGACGAGCTGCACCTTTTCGCCGACCTCGAGGTTGGCGGTGATGGTGTCAAACGTCGCGTTGACGGCCTTCTCGCTGTCCTTCTTGGACAGGCCGGTCTTTTCGGCAACTGTTGCGATCAGTTCTGCCTTATTCATGATGGTAATCCTCCTACTTCATGTTTGTGTTGGCATATGCCATGATATAGAATTCCGCACGGGTCTCTCACTGCCGTGCAGATTTCTTTCCTTCGTTGTCCGCGCTGGCCGTCTGCTTGGCCTGCTGCCAGAGCGGCTGCATCTGCGCGAGCGTGCGCTGCTCGAGCGGCACGCCGCTGTCCGCCGCTGCGGCCTCCATGGCGGCAAAGCGTCGGATGAATTTTTCGCACGCGGCATGGGCCGCCTGCTCGGGGTCGATGCCCGCAAAGCGCGCCACCTTCACGGCGGCAAACAGCAGATCGCCCAGTTCCTCGGTCACGACGTCCGCGTCGCCGGAGGCCACGGCCTCGCGCAGTTCCTGCGTCTCTTCGGCGACCTTGTCGAGCGCCGCATCCGCGTCCGGCCACTCAAAGCCGGTCCTGGCCGCCTTGGCCTGGATCTTTTCACAGCGCCAAAGTGCCGGCAGACTGCGCGCCACACTGTCCATCGCCTCGGCGGTGGTCGTCTGCGCGCGCTCGCGCTGCTTGATCGTGTCCCAGTCCGGCACATCCGGCTCGTCGCGCCGGAACACATGCGGATGCCGGTAGATGAGCTTTTTGCAGGCAGCGTCCGCCACATCGTCAATATCAAAATGCCCGGCCTCGCGCTCAATATCCGTATGGAACAGCACCTGCATGAGCACGTCGCCCAGCTCTTCCTTCAGGTGCGCCGTATCACCGGCGTCGATGGCCTCACAGACCTCATACGTCTCCTCCAGGAAGTTGCGGCGGATGCTCTCGTGCGTCTGCACCTGATCCCACGGGCAGCCATCCGGCGAGCGCAGGAACGTGATGAGCGCCACAAAGTCGCGCAGGTCATAGCTTTCTTTGCAGAGAAAATCTAACACAATTTTGCTCCTTCTGCAACCCTTTTTTCAAAAAACCATTGAAAATTCAGGATTTTTCGGTGTTATGTCATCTGATGTGCAAAACTTTTGCGAGCTTTTCGCCCTTCGGGATCAGCTGCAGGTCAGCAAGCGTGATGGCGCGCGTTTTTACGACCGCAATCAGATACGTCACGACCGCGCAGACCATCGACACGAGCATGGCCAGCGCCATGCGCTTCCAGCTCAGGTCACCGCCCATGGCGGCGGACAGGCCCGCATACACGCCCCAGGCCACGACAGCCATGATGAGTGTGCTCAGCAGCGGACGCACGAGCGCCCGGCCGACATTCGGCCGCTCACGGAGCGTTTTGCACAGGAAAATGTGGTTCATGGTGCAGATGACAAGATAGCACGCGAGCGTACCGACCGGCGCGCCGGTGATATTCAGCTCCGGTACCGCGATCAGGAACCAGTTGACCGCGATCTTCGCCAGGCCGCCGGCCAGCATGGAATAGACCGGGTAGATCTCGTGGCCGGTCGCCTGCAGGACCGCCGTCGTGATCAGTGAAATGCATACGAACACCGACGCAATGCCCAGCAGCATCAGCAGCGTGGGGCCGGCCGCGTTGCTGCGCGGATAGAGCACATTCACGATCGGGTAAGACAGCACGGCAAGCCCGATACCCATCGGCATGGCGACCGCCGCGGAGATGCGCAGCGCGGATTCCGCAATGGTCTTCGACTGCGTATACTTTCCCTGCACGACCGCCGCCGCAATGGCCGGGACGATGCTGATCGTCATCGGCGTCACGAAAGCGGCCGGGAGATTATACAGTGTCTGCACCTTGCCGTAAACGCCGTAGAGAACGTTTGCATACGACTCGGAATAGCCAAGCGCCGTCTGCAGGCGGTACATGATGAGCTTCGTGTCCACGAGATTGATGATGCTCAGCACGCTGGAGCCGAGCGCGATCGGGATGCTGATACGCAGCAGCGTGACGAGAATATGTCCGGCGGAATCCGGCACATCCGGATCCGCGACCGGTTTTTCCGGATAGTGGCGGTGATAATAGATCGCCACATAGATCAGCGCAAAGGCGCCGCCCGCCGTGACACCGAAGATCGCCCCCGCCGATGCGACCGGCAGACTCTTGCCCGCGCGCGTAAAGCTCCACGCGAGCACAAGACCGACGGCGACCTTGCCCACGACCTCGAGGATCTGGGAGACGGTCGTCGGCTTCATGTTGCTCATGCCCTGCGCATAGCCGCGGTACGTGCTCGTCAGATACACGAGCACGAGCGCCGGCGACAGCGCCCAGATGCTCTGTGCCGCGCGGACATTGTTGAGCATCCCGGCCAGCTCCGTCGGGAACAGGAACATGACCAGTCCGAGCAGCAGGCCGAAAATGGCAAACGTCAGCCAGGCCACGCGGAAGATCTTGCGCGCCTGCACAGGGCGGCCGAGCGTGTCCGCCTCGCTGATCATGCGCGAGAGCGCGACCGGCATACCCGCCGTGGCCATGTTGAGAAAGACATAATAAATATTATAGGCAACGGAGAAATAGCCGTATCCCTCGTCGCCGAGAATATTGCCGAGCGGGATCTTATAGATCGCGCCGAGGATCTTGATGACCACAACGCCGGCCGTCATCATGGCCGCGCCGTGGAGATAGTTCTGCTTGCTGCTTTCCTGCAAACCGCACTCCCTCCCCCGCTGAAATTTCACGTGCCGGTATACTTTACACTACCGGACAGAAAAAATCAAGGGAATGCAGCGCATTCCCCTGATTTGCGGTTTGTTTTTCCGATCACGCCTTGCGCACGGAGTCGATGTGGCGCGTCAGGTCGAGCATCTTGTTCGAGAAGCCCCACTCGTTGTCGTACCACGCCATGAGCTTGACGAAGTGATCGTTGAGCGCGAGACCAGCCTTGGCATCAAAGATGCTGGTGTGAGGATCGGTGATGAAGTCGGAGGAGACGACCTCGTCATCGACATACTCGACGACGCCGGCCATCGGACCTTCCGCGGCAGCCTTGACGGCAGCGCAGATCTCATCATACGTCGCAGCCTTCTCAAGGCGGCAGGTCAGATCGACGATGGACACGTCCGCGCTCGGGATGCGCATGGAGGTGCCGGTCAGCTTGCCCTGCAGGGCCGGGATGACCTTGCCGACAGCCTTGGCAGCGCCGGTGCTGGTCGGGATGATGTTGCCGTGCACGCCGCGGGACAGGCGCCAGTTCTTCTTGGAGAAGCCGTCAACGACCTGCTGGGTGGCCGTGTCGGCATGGACGGTGGTCATAAGGCCCTCGACGATGCCAAAATTATCGTTGATGATCTTGGCCAGCGGCGCCAGGCAGTTCGTGGTGCACGAAGCGTTGGACACGATCTTGATATCCGGGGTGTACGCATCGAGGTTAACGCCGCAGACGAACATCGGCGTGTCGTCCTTGGACGGGCCGGAGAGCACGACAACCTGCGCGCCGGCGTCCAGATGATCCTGCGCCTTTTCCTTGGTCAGGAATGCGCCGGTGCACTCGAGCACATACTCGACACCCAGCTCGCCCCAGGGCAGGAGCTTCGCGTCGCGGTTGTTGAGCAGCGCAACGCGCTTGCCATTGACGATCAGGGCCGGGTTCTCACCGCCCTCGCAATCGACCGTGCCGTGAAAGCGGCCGTGCACGGAATCGTACTTCACGGTATACGCCAGCTGCTCGGGCGTCTTATCCGGCGCGTTGACGGCGACGACCTCGATATCGTCGGCGCAGATCGCGGCGCGGAACACCAGACGGCCGATGCGGCCGAAGCCATTGATGCCAATTTTAATCATGCTCTATTCCTCCTGTTATATCTGCTGCGCACAGCACGCAGCGCAATTTCTTACAGCTACATTCTATAACAATTCCGCCGAAAGCGCAACCACATTCTTATCAGTGCGGCAGGCGGCGCTGGCTATTTGCAACAAATCTCCGAATTTTTGCGTGTAAAAACTTGTGTCTATTGACGAATTCTGCTATACTGTTTTTTAATACATCTTAGGGGGGATCGGAAAATGAGCAATACTTTGATCATCGACTCGCTCAACACGCTGTTTTCGATGAGCAACACCGCCGTGATCGGCGCGCAGGAGCAATTTGTCGCGTTTATGAACCCGGCGGCGCAGGAACTGTTTCGCGGCAACCGCACAAATCACAAACTCACCGAGCTGCTGCCGGCGCACATCACGGAGGCCACGGCTACGGAATTCGTCACGTCTGCCACGATCGAAAAGCGCCACGTCATCATCTCCGTGACATCGTTTGGTGCGTTTCGGCTGTTCTCGTTCGTGCCGCAGGATGAAAACGCCCTGCGGGCCGGCGCGCAGTTTGCACCGTTTCTGGCATCGCTCAACGCTTTCCGCACGCTCACGACGTATTTTTCAGACTACGCCATGCAGCTCAGCGACGTGCGCTTCCGGCGCAACGCCGCCGAATTGACGCAGTTTTACTACCGGCTGCTGCGCTTCACGCTCAACGCCTCCACGGCCTCCGGCCTGTACGACGGCACGCTTGCGTTCATGCCGCAGCTGTGCGACCTGGGCAAGGAATGCCGGACGCTGCTGGACAACATCCAGCCGATCACCGACGCCAACGGCATCGTGCTGGAGGTCAGCATTCCGGACGAGCCGATCAACTGCGCGCTCGACACGGCGCTCATCCAGCGCATGCTGCTCAACATCATTGCCAACTGCACGGAGCGCTGCAAGCACGGCGACCGCATCCGCTTTACCGTCACGCAGGAGGGCGACCACGCCGACATCACCATTCGGGATGACGGTGTACGCATCCCGCCGGAAAAGCTCGGGACGATCTTTATCCCGCTGCGTGTGACCGGCGTGGATTTTTCCGACCTGAGCAGCAACAGCTTTGGCCTGACGGTCGCACTCGGCATTGCGGAAAAGCACGATGGCACCATTCTCCTGGAGAGCAACGAATGGGGCGGAACCACGTTCCACGTCGTGCTCAGCACGGTGCTGCCGGAAACGAATCTCTTCCGTGCGCCGAAGGTGCCGTATGGTCACGCACAGGAAGATCCCATCCGGATCTACCTGTCCGATCAAATGCCGAAACAGGAGCTGTAAGCAAACACACAGCATCACAACGGCGTGCCGCCCAAATGGGCAGCACGCCGTCTTTTTATTCTGTTGTCAGGTAACGCGCACGCAGCGCCGCCCGCTCGGCCGCGCCAACACCAAGCGCCTGCGTCAGAAAAGCGTCCACACTGCCGTATCGCTCCGCGACCGCATCGCGCGCAGCCGTCAGGAACGCCGCGTCCGCGCGGTCAAACGTGCGGATGACCTCCCGTTCCGCCTCGCTCAGGTCATAGTCCACGACCGCCGTCAGCAGACAGTCGGTCGAGGCGGCCATGCGCTCGTTGGTGATCAGGTAGTTTTCCACGATGACCGGCCAGTCCACACCCAGCGCCGTCAGCAGCAGCATCGTGCCGACACCGACGCGGTCTTTCCCCGCCGTGCAGTGGTAGAGCAGCGCGCCGTCCGTCTGCGCGAGCAGAAGCGCAAAAAACTGCCGGTAGTGCGCGATGGAGAATGCCTGCGTGACGAGACTGCGGTACAGTTCGCACATGAACGCCCGCTCCCGGCCGGCCATCGCTTTCGCGTGCGCGACGACGGCCGCATAGGGGTCGGCGTGCTCCTCGCGCGTCAGGCCGGCCGCCGCCTGCTGCACGATCGGGCAGTGGACATACTGCACGCCCGGCAGGACACGGTCCGGTTTCTGCTCCCGCTCGAGGTCCGTGCGGAAATCCACGACCGTTCGCAGCGGATATTCCGTGAGTGCCTGTGCGTCCGGCTCTGTGATGCCGGCAAGTTCGCCGCTGCGCAGCAGCAGGCCCGGCCGGATCGTGCGGCCATCCATGGTGGGCAGGCCGCCGAGGTCGCGCGCATTCGGCGCGCCGCGCAGCAGCCAGCGCTCAGAGGCCGAAGAGTTGTTTTCCATTTTGCAGTGTCACCTCCGCGACTTCTTCTGTGGTCATGCTCTTGATCTCCGCTATGCGCGCAGCAATGTACGGCAGATTGCGCGAATCGTTGCGCTTGCCGCGGTTCGGCACCGGGGACAGATAGGGCGAATCCGTTTCGAGCAGCATCCGGTCCGTCGGGCAGGCGGCGATCACGTCCAGCGCCTTGACGGCATTTTTATATGTGATCGGGCCGTCAAAGCCGAGGTACCAGCCGCGGCGCAGCAGCTCGCGCGCCATCTCCACGCTGCCGGAAAAGCAGTGGAACACGCCGCGCAGGCCCGGATAGTCGCACACGATGCGCAGGCTGTCGCCGTGCGCCTCCCGGTCGTGGATGATGACCGGGAGATCCAGCTCCAGCGCCAGCTCCAGCTGCGCGCGCAGCATGATCTCCTGCGTCGCCTTCGTGGAGGCGTCCCAGTAATAGTCCAGACCGATCTCGCCGATGGCGCAGACCTTGGGCTGCGCCGCCAGCGCGCGGATCTGCTCCAGACTGTCGTCCGTCCAGCCGGCGGCTTCCTCCGGGTGCCAGCCGACGGCGGCATAGACGAAATCATATTCCTGTGCGATGGCGACGGCGCGCGCGGACGTCGCAGCACAGTCGCCGGGATCCACGATGAGCGCAACGCCGCTCTCATGCACGGCGCGCAGCACCTCTTCGCGGTCGGCGTTGAACTTTCCGCTGTCGTAGTGCGCGTGGGTATCGAAATACTGCGTCATTCGGCGTGATAGGTCGCGGCCGGGCGGCGCTTATGCTCGCTGCGGCTATGGTAGCGGTCGATGATGGCCTTGTCGTGCTTGCTGGCCTCGCCGGTGAGGATGTATTTGTCGATGGCGGCGTAGGTCACGCCCATCTCCTGCTCATCCGTCTGACCCTCAAAGAGACCGGCGGACGGCGCTTTGCGGATGATGTTTTCCGGCGCGTGCAGCCAGGTCAGGAACTCGTAAATTTCCGTCACGGTCAGGTCGGCGATGGGATTGAAGTCATACGCGCCGTCGCCCCACTTCGTGAAATAGCCCATGTATGCCTCGCTGCGGTTGCCGGTGCCGGCGACGAGACGGCCCTCGGCCGCGCCGATGGTGTAGAGTGTGAGCATGCGCAGGCGCGGGGCGATGTTCGACGTCGCCATCTGGTTGAGCGTCGTGACGGCGGAGACCGTCTGCATGACGAGCTCCTTTTCCGCCGTGAGATCGACCGTGCGCGTCTCGATGTTGAACTGCTCGGCCACGGCCAGGCCGTCGGTCATGTCCTCGCCGAAGTTGCGCTTGGACGCGCACGGCATCATGATGCCGACCGTGTTGTCGCACGCAGCCTTGCAGAGGATGCCGACGAGCGCGCTGTCCTTGCCGCCGCTGTTGCCGTAGATGACGCCTTTGGCGCCGCTGCTTTTGAGCAGGTCGCGGATAAAGGCGACGCGGTTTTCAAATTCTTTTGCGTAATCTCGCATGATTTCCACTCCGTTTCTTTCGTTACTCCTGGATCATGTCCAGGAATTCAGCTTCCGTAATGATAGGCGTGCCGAGCGTGAGCGCCTTCTGATACTTCGAGCCGGTGTTTTCGCCGGCGAGCAGATAGGACGTTTTTTTCGACACGGAAGAACTCGTCTTGCCGCCGAAGCGCTCGATGATGGCGCTGGCCTCGTCGCGGCTGAAGTGCTCGAGCGCGCCGGTGAGCACAAATGTCTTGCCGGCAAAGCGGCGGTCCACGACCTGCTCCCTGGAATCAAAGCTGACGCCCGCATCGCGCAGCAGGCGGATCTGGTGCTGTGACTGCGGGTTATCGAACCACGCACGCAGGTACGCCGCCGTCGTCGGGCCGACGTCCGGGATGGCCATGAGCTCTTCTTCCGTCGCCGCCATGAGCTTGTCCAGCGTGCCGAAGTGCATGGCCAGCACCCTGGCCGCCTTCTGCCCAACCTGCCGGATGCCGAACGCGCACAGCAGGCGCGCCATGCCGGCGTCCTTGCTCTTTTCTATGGCGGCCATGAGATTCTCGGCCGACTTCTTCCCCATATGGTCCAGCGCCGCGACCGACTGCGGCTCGAGCGCATACAGCTCCGCCGGGGAGTGCACGAGCCCCGCCTCAATCAGCGACTGGCACAGCGAGATGCCGAGGCCGTCGATATCCATCGCCTCGCGGGAGGCAAAGTGCGCAATGTTGCGCAGCCGCTGCGCCGGGCACTCCGCGCCCGTGCAGCGCAGGGCCGCCCCGTCCGGGTCACGCACCACGGGCGCGCCGCACTCCGGGCAGGTGTCCGGCATATGAAACGGCACCGTGCCCTCCGGCCGCTTCTCGCGCACGACGGAGAGGATCTCGGGAATGATCTCCCCTGCCTTCTGCACGAGCACCGTGTCGCCGATGCGCAGGTCGAGGTTGTCGATGAAGTCCTGATTGTGCAGCGTGGCATTCGTGACGGTCGTGCCGGCCAGACGCACCGGCTCAATGACCGCCTTCGGCGTGAGCACACCCGTGCGGCCAACCTGCACGACGATGTCGCGCACGCGGCTCTCCTTCTTCTCCGGCGGGTACTTATATGCCACCGCCCAGCGCGGGAACTTTGCCGTGCTGCCGAGATACTGCCGCTGCGCAAGGTCGTTGATCTTGATGACCGCGCCGTCGATGTCGAACGGGAACGTCTCGCGGTTGTCGCCGATCCAGTCAATGCGCGCGCAGCAGGCATCGAGCGTTTCACAGCGCTGATACGGCACGACCGGGAAGCCCAGCGACGCCAGATAGTCCAGCGTTTCCGTGTGCGCGGCAAACGTGCGGTCGCTGTCAAACTGGAGGTTGAAGATGATGATATCGAGCTTGCGCGCCGCCGCGACCTTCGGGTCCTGCTGGCGCACAGAGCCCGCCGCCGCGTTGCGGGGATTGGCCAGCAGCGGCTGTTCGAGCAGCTCGCGCTCGGCATTGAGCGCTGCGAATACTTCGTGCGACATATAGACCTCACCGCGCACGATAAGCTTTGCAGGCGCGTTTTCAAGCGTCAGCGGCAGGTTGCGCAGCGTGCGGAGGTTTTCCGTCACGTCTTCGCCGGTGATGCCGTCGCCGCGCGTAGCGCCGCGGACGAACACCCCGTTTTCATACTCGAGCGACATGGACAGACCGTCGATCTTCGGCTCGACGCAATAGTCATGCGCCTGCGTGAGCGCACCGTCCATGCGCGCGCCGAACGCGCGCAGCTCGTCGAACGAGAATACGTCCTGCAGGCTCTCGAGCGGCACCTGATGGCGCACCTGCGCAAAGGTATTGAGCGCGTAGCCGCCGACGTGCTGCGTCGGCGAATCGGGCGAGGCGTACTCCGGGTGCGCCGCCTCGAGCTCTTCGAGCCTGCGCATAAGCGCGTCGTATTCAAAGTCGCTGATCTCGGGCGCGTCCTTCACGTAATAGAGAAAATTTGCGTGTTCCAGCTGACGGCGCAGCGTCAGGATCTCTTCGCGTACATCCATGTTGTCTACTCCACTTCCACATACGTCTGGGGCACTTTGCCGACGATGACCGTCTCGGCCAGCAGGACGTTCGTGCCCACGGTCTCGGTTTGGTGCTCCCAGGGCACCAGAATGTCGAGATCCATCTTCACGTTCAGATATAGTTGATATTTGCTCTGGTTGATCGCGGCCGACATGAGCTCGTTGTGATAGTTCACGTCCGACGTCGTCAGCACAAGGATGCGCACTGGCAGCGGCAGCTTGAGCCCCGGCAGAAAATTCACGCCGAAGAGCGTCTCGAGCGGGATGTCCAGCTCGACCTGCCCGTCGTCCCCGTCCATCATGTGCTCGAGCACGAGCGAGGACACCTGCCCCACGTGCTCGGTGTCGATGCTCACGGCCGTGATGGTCCCGTCAGCGTCCGTGCGGTAGGTATAATAGTCGCCCTGCACCTGCGCCGTCGCCGCCGTGACGGCGGCGTTGATCTTCAGCTGCATGAGGTCGCAGGCGGAGTTGACGGCCAGCTGCGTGATCAGGTGCAGCACCGACACGGTAACATACGCCATGCCGCCCAACAGAATGCATACCAGCAGCAGCGCCGCCAGCTTCCGGTTCGGCCGCAGCGGGCGCCGGCGGGCAGCCGGTCTCCAGCGGCGAGGTGCACAAATCATAGCAGATCCCCCCTGCCATGCTATGCAGCGGCGGGGCGATTCATGCGCTCAGTGCAGAGATTCCACAATGGCGCGGAAGGTATTGCCGCGCTCTTCAAAGTTTTTGAAGAAATCAAACGATGAGCAGGCCGGCGAGAGCGTCACGATATCGCCCGGCTGTGCAAGGCCGTAGGCCGTCTCGACCGCTGCGCGGAAATCCGGCGCCTCAACGAGCGGCAGCTTTCCCGGGTCATAGCATTTCGACGCGCGGATGGCGGCGGCAATGCGCTGCGCCGTCTCGCCGACGACGACCGCCGCCTTCGCGTGCAGGCAGACCTCGTCACCGAGCGTATCAAACGGGATGTGCTTGTCGTGCCCGCCGAGGATGATGACCGGCGGCTTCGGCAGCGCGTGCAGGCCCGCGATCGTGCGCGTGGGGCTCGAGGCGATGGAATCGTTGATGAACGTGATGCCGTTGAGCTCGCGGATGCGCTCCATGCGGTGCGGCACGCCGGAGAAGGCGTGCGCGACCTGAACGCACGCCGCATTGCCGACCAGACCGTCGGTCGCGGCAAAGGCCGCCATATAGTTTTCCACGTTGTGCGCACCGGGAATGCGGATCTCGGTGGCATCGAGGATCTTCTCCGCCTTGCCATCGTGCGCGCGGTAAATCACACCATCCGTGCAGTAAACGCCATTTTCCACCGGGCCGATGCTGCTGAAATAGCGCACGCGCCCCGGCGCCTCGGCCGCGAAGCGCGGCGTGTGGGCGTCCTTCGCGTTGAGCACCAGGCAGCCGTCCGGCCGTTGGCCGCGGTAAATGCTGCACTTGGCCGACACGTAGTCCTCGAAATCCGGATGCACATCCAGATGATTCGGCGAAATGTTCGTGATGATGGCCACATCCGGCGCGCAGTGCATGCTGTGCAGCTGGAAGCTGCTGAGCTCGAGCACGGCAAAATCCTCCGGACGGATCTCCGGAATGCGGTCAAAGAGCGGTGTGCCAATGTTGCCGCCGAGGTGCACGGTGTAGCCCTGCGCGCGCAGGAGCTCGGCCGTGATGGTCGAGGTCGTGGTCTTGCCGTCGCTGCCGGTGATGGCGATGATGCGGCACGGGCAGAGATTGCAGAATGCCTCCATCTCGGAGGTGAGGATCGCGCCGCTTTGCGCCGCCGCGCGCAGCTGCGGCACGATGGGCAGCACGCCCGGTGTGCGGAAGATGACGTCGAAGTCCAGATGCTCCAGATAATCCGCACCAAGGATAAATTTTGCGCCCTGCGCCGCGGCCTCGTCGCCGGTCGCGCCGAGCTGGGCGCGGTCGCGCCGGTCGCACACCGTCACGTCGCAGCCGTTGCGCAGCAGCACGCGCACGAGCGGCTGATTGCTCACGCCGAAGCCGATGACACCGATGCGCTTGCCGCGCAGATAGTCCATATAGTCCGAAAAGGTCATGCAGACACTCCTTTTCCAAAAGGTAATCATACGTGGAGATTATACCGCTCATTCGTGCCGATTACAAGAAAATAAATCGCTGCCGGACTTGACGCGGTGCGGCAGGATGTGTAAAATAGTCGGGCGAGCAGGCCGGACAGCCGCGGGCACGAGCCGAAAGGCTGTGCGTGAGGAAAGTCCGGGCTCCACAGGGCAAGGATAACGGGTAACACCCGCCAGGGGCGACCCTCGGACAAGTGCAACAGAAACAAACCGCCCGAGCGATCGGGTAAGGGTGGAAAAGTGAGGTAAGAGCTCACTCGCCGGCTGGAGACAGTGCGGCGCTGTAAACTCTATCCGGAGCAACACCGCGGAGGGACATATGGCCGGCCCGGCCGTCCCATGGAGGTGGCTGGAACGCACCGGCAACGGTGCGTCTAGATAGATGGCTGTCGATAACAGAACCCGGCTTACAGGCCCGCTCGCTCAGCCTGTCAAAAGCGTCTGACACAGACGGTTTTGGCAGGCTTTCGCATATCGATTTCCCGCGGCAAGGAAAACGTAAGCCCCCGCCAAACGGCATGGGCCGCACACCGTGCATCGGCTTCGGCGGCTGAAACCGAACATAGGCAAAACGACGCCGGACAGGGCTTCCCTGTCCGGCGTCGTGGTTTTTGCGCGGTCTTTGATAAACAAAAAATCCTGCAGCCGCAACGGTTGCAGGATTTTCTGGAGCTGCTACCCGGATTCGGACCGGGGACCTCATCCTTACCAAGGATGCGCTCTACCGACTGAGCTATAGCAGCATACAAAGCCCGCGGAGCTTTCGCCCCGCGGGTGGCGACCGAGAAGGGACTTGAACCCTCGACCTCTAGCGTGACAGGCTAGCGTTCTAACCAACTGAACTACTCGGCCTCATCGCCTCAGCGCTTGTTTAATATACCAGACGATTCGACTACTGTCAAGTTATTTTTGAAAAAATTTTCGGCGATTTTCATTTTCCGCTCCGGCCGGTCTCCTCCGGCGCAAAAATGTCTCCCGGGCAAAAAAGCCCGGGAGACACACGCGAGAAAATTACTTGGTGATCTGGAAAGCGCGCGTGATGGGCGCTGCCTGATAGTTGCCGCCCAGAGTCACGACCGTCACAACATAGCGGCCGGGCTCAGTCGGGGGCGTCGTGGTGCTCGAATACGGGCGCCACCTGCTGGTGAAGCCAGAGTACAGGTAGTGCACGTTGTCCTGCGAGATATCGCTGTTGCCGTTATAGCTCAGCGTCGCACCGAAGTCGAAGTTCTTCACGTCCGCAGCGGAGATCTTGCCGTTGGTGAAGTTCTGATTCCAGTCGAGCTTCACACCGGAGTAGTGCTTTTTCACAACGAGTGCACCCATACCGAAGCCGGTGTTGTAGTTATCGTTGTTCGTGATCGCGTAAACGGTGTAGATACCCACCTGATCCGGCGTACGCAGGGCAATGCGGACATTGTCCAGCAGGGTGATCTTGTTGAACACGTTGATGATCTGCTGCAGCGTAGCGACGTCAACACCCATCAGCTTGAGCGCTTCACGCACTGCGGCATACTCGCTGCCATTGGCGATCTTGTCCAGATTCTGCTTGAGTTCGCCGACGGTGATGCCCTTGTCCATGATATCCCGGATCGTCCGCAGACCGACTTTTTCGAGCACAGGATCAACAACCTTGATGAAAGCGTTGTCTGTGTAGCGCTCGGGCAGCTGCACGAACACGCTGGACACGCCGGTATAGACTGTGAAGATGTCAAAATCGTCCACGGGATCGGTGGTGACGAAGCCCTCGCCCGGCACTTCATCGGCGTAGATGCTCGTCGAGTGCACCTTGACGGAGACATTTGCCTTCTTGACCGTGAGCGAGCCTTCCTTAGCCTTGCTGGAACGATAGGTCTCGTTGCCGTTGAAGGTCACGCGGATCTGCTGCTCACCAGCGCCCATCTGGGGGTAGAAATACTGGAGTTCGCCAACACTGACTCCCTCTTCTCCTGCGATCGGAACCCACTTTTGGAGTCCTACGTCGCCGCCAAGATCACCGGCCACGACCTTAGCCGTTGCGTAATACTCGATCGTGAAGTCGTCCGCGCTCAGCGTGCTCTTGTCGGGCAGCGTGGAATCGTCCCAATCAATGACGTATTCAAAAATCTGCTGCGTCATGGCAGCGGCGTCCTTATTGTAGATGAGAGAGATGCTCGGCTTAAGGACGACGGTGCTGGCCTCGCGGCTGTCGGTCATCTCGACGGTGACTTCCGCCATATAAGCCTGGTAGTCTGCGTTGCCGCGCCAGGTGAAGCGGATGGTCTGTGATCCGAGGCCAAATTTAAAAAGCTGGTCAATAAAGTCGCTGCCCGTCAGGCTATAATTCAAGGGCTGATAATTTTTGATACCACCTATACCGGCGTTGTACTCCACCGTCACGTCGTTGATGGAGACGTTTGGAACGGTGCTCTCGAGCAGCGCCTCGCGCAGAGCCTGCGCGGTCTCCTCGTAGTTGATGCTCTGATCCTTGTTGTAAACCATTGCGACCTTGGTCACACCCTGCTTGAGCTGGAACGGAGCTGCCGCGCGGTCAAGGAAGTTCACAGTCGTTTCCTTAGTGACAGCCTTATAATCATCGCTGCCTTTGTAGGAGACTTTGATCTTCTGCTCGCCTGCAGAAATGGCGGGATAGTTCAGACTGCCGACCTTGCCGCCCTCCAGAGGGACCCAGTCCTTGCCGAGGTTGCCAATAGAGCCGCTCTTAGCCGTAGCATAATACTCGATGGTCACGTCGCTGACCGTCAACTCGGGTTTGGTGTTCTCCACGACCAGGCTAAAGATGTTCTCACGCAGCGCGTCAGCATTCAGCGAACCATCTTCGTTGTACGGCAGCTTTACGCTGGCGTCCTGCTTGAGCGTGATGGACGAAGAGAGCTTCTCCGCCTTCGTCAGCGTTACTTCCGCTGTCGTGCCGGCAACACGCACCTGATAGGTACCATCGCTGTTGCCCTTCAGCGCGGGATGGGTACAGGTGTAATCAGTCCATAAGACTTTTTTCGTGCTAGTAAATCCATCGACGGTGCCCCAAGCAGTGTTTTTAATCGCGCCTGTTTTGCTCTCGCCCTCGCACTTGTACTCCCACTTGAGATCGTCCAGAAGTTTGGCCTGCGTATCCTCGCTCTTCTGGTCAAAATCCTTGACCAGCGCGCGCGTCAGCGCATGGTTCACTTCATCTTCCGTCATCGTGGACTTAATGATGGCCGTACCGTCTTGCAGCGTGTAGCTGCTATCATCCGCCGCGAACACGGCCGGCGAGAACGCCCCGACCTGCGACAGCAGCAGGACCGCCAGCAGGCACGCCAGCAGACGCTGCAGTTTTTTACCTGTCATGATATTTCCTCCTTTGTTTCTATTTCGCCAAGTGGATCTTGCATGCCACCGCATGCATGGGACTGTATCATCTCACATAGGTGTTAAGAACACGTTAACAAATCACCCAAAAAATTTCAATTTATTTATTTAAAAAATTTATGATTATTTCGAAACCTATCTATTCGGAATTCTGATACAATCGTAAAGAAATGTAACGAAAAACTTTCTGCCCAAAAGCCGCATTTCCCTCTTGCATTTTTTTGCGCGGTGTGCTATATTATTTGAGCAAATAAAATATCCGGGTGTAGCGCAGTTGGTAGCGTGCTTGAATGGGGTTCAAGAGGCCGGAAGTTCGAATCTTCTCACTCGGACCAAAGAGAGCCGGAATATGCTGATAAATCAGTGTTTTCCGGTTCTCTGATTTTTGCCCCAAAAATGAAAAATGCAGTGAAATACAGACAAATTTAGCCCTATTTCAAACTCTGTTTCATACTCTTATTTGATGAAAAACGTCTGGGAAAACATTGGTTCTCCCAGGCGTTTCTTAATTATTATTTCTCGGTCAGCTGCTTGACGCTCTGGTTAAGCCCCGTCGCCGCCCAGCCGGACACGATGCCGGCGTCGGCAGCGTGCTGATCCTGCTGGGCGCCGTCACGATCCTGATCAAGCTGCTATAAACGATCCGCGCCCGCGCTCCGATATGGTGCGCGGGCGTTTGCGATTCGACGCTTCGCGAAAAGATCGTTCCATACTTGACAAAAAATTTGAATTTTATGAAGTTTTTTCGGCACCTACAGCATTCGACACGTTTCTGCTCCATTCTGTGTTAGACTGCGCATCGCAACGACCGGAAGACGCGCCGGAAACCGCAAATACGCAGAACAAAAAGGAGATCACCATGGACTTCAAGAAGCTGTACTTCACCCTCTTCAACACGCTGAGCGACGTCGTTGAGCAAATCGACACCCACGACTATGAGGAGGCGCGGCTGCTGCTGATCCATGCACAGCAGGAAGCCGAGGAGTGCTACATCACGTCTGCATAAGCAGCCATGCAGCGGCCGGGCCGCACCCGAATGGGTGCAGCCCGGCCGGCATTTTTAACTGGGATCACCCGAGCTGGCGGGTCTTTTCAAACGCGGCGTCCACGGCCGCGATGCAGCTGCCGCGAAAACCGTGCTGCTCGAGCGCGTCGACGCCGGCGATCGTGCTGCCGCCGGGGCTGCAGACCTCGTCCTTGAGCTGCTCCGGGTGCTTGCCGGACTGCAGCACCATCTCCGCGCTGCCGGCGAGCATCTGCGCCGCGTAGCGGATGGCTTTTGCGCGCGGCAGGCCGCATTTGACGCCGCCGTCGGCCAGCGCCTCGATGAACATATACGCAAACGCGGGGCCGCAGCCGGTGATGGCGCAGCCGGCGTCGATCAACGCCTCGGAAATGGGGTCGACGATGCCCGCGGCCGCCATGAGCGCGCAAAACGCCGCGAGATCGCCGTCCGTGACATTGCCGTTGGCACAATAGAGCACAACGCCCTGCCCCACGGCGCAGGCCGTGTTCGGCAGGATGCGGATGATCTTTTTATCCGCGCCGAGCAGCCGCTCGAGCCGCTCCAGCTGCACACCGGCGAGCATGGACACAAAAATGCTCTCCGACGCCGCGATGGGCGCTGCCAGCGACTGCACAACGCCGTCGATCATCTGCGGCTTGACGCCGAGAAACACGAATTTGCTGCCGCCGAGGATCTCCTCCGGCGCGGCCGCACGGCAGCCCAGCCGCTCGGCCGCCGCCGCGCTGTGCGCGGGGCTGCTGCAGGCAACGGCGACCCGCTCCCCCGTGACCTGTTTGGCCGCGGCCGTGGCCAGCGCGCCGCCCATATTGCCGGCGCCGATGAAGCCTGCTTCAAACTTTTTCATAGTGTTCCCTCCTCAGCGGATCTGTCCGTCGCCGCGGATGATATATTTATAGGTGCTCAGCTCGTCGAGCCCCATGGGGCCGCGGGCGTGGAGCTTCTGCGTGGAGATGCCCATCTCGCAGCCGAGGCCGAACTCACCCCCGTCGGTAAAGCGGGTGGAGACGTTGACGTACGTTGCCGCGCTGTCCGTACCGTTGATGAAGCGCTCGGCGCTCGCGGCGTCCTCGGTGACGATGGCGTCGCTGTGGTGCGTCGAGTGCGCGAGCACGTGCGCGATGGCGGCGTCCAGACTGTCGACCACGCCGACGGCGAGGATATAGTCCAGATACTCCGTGTCAAAGTCCTTGTCGGAAGCGCTCTTGCCGTCGATGATCTGCGCCGCTGCCGCATCCAGCCGCAGCTCGACCGGTGTGAGGCCCTGCGCCGCGCGGTCATCGACCAGCGCCTTTTTGAGCATGGGCAGAAACCTGGCCGCGACTGCCCGGTGCACAAGGCAGACCTCCTCGGCGTTGCAGACCGAGGGGCGGCTGGTTTTGGCGTTTTCGATAATGCGCACGGCCTTGTCGAGGTCAGCATACTCGTCCACGTAGACGTGGCAGATACCGGTGCCGGTCTCGATGCAGGGCACGGTGGCATTCTGCACGCAGGCGCGGATGAGCCCCGCCCCGCCGCGCGGGATGAGCAGATCTACAAGGCCCTTGGCCTGCATGATCTCCGTAGCGCTCTGGTGGCTGGTATCCTCCACGATATTGACGATGTCCGGATCGCCGCCCGCGGACGCGATGCCCTGCTTGAGCGCGGCCACGATGGCTTTGGCCGTGCGGAAAGCCTCCTTGCCGCTGCGGAGCATGCAGACGTTGCCGCTCTTGATGGTGAGCGCCGCCGCGTCGGACGTGACGTTCGGGCGGCTCTCATAAATGATGGCGACCAGGCCGAGCGGCACCTGCTTTTTATAGATCTTCATGCCGTTGGGGTGGTCGATCTGCGCGAGGATGCGCCCCGTGTGATCCGGCAGCGCCACGGTTGCGCGGATGCCGTCGGCCATGGCGTCGATGCGATCTTTGTCCAGATAGAGCCGGTCGAGCATGACATCCGAGATATGGCCGCGTGCAGCGTCCATGTCCTCGGCATTGCAGCGCAGGATGGCATCGCACTCCGCCTGCAGGCTGTCCGCCATGGCGGACAGAATGCGGTTTTTGTCCTCGGCGGAAGCGTTGCAGATGCTGGGCCACGCGGCCTTCGTCCGCCGGAGAATGTCCATAGTCGTCATAGTAGTCCCTCCTCAGGAATGTGGTATCAGAAATCGGGTGCCGGCGCGCCTGCCGGCCACAATGTCATAGAGCACCTCGGGCTTTTCGCCGTTGGCAATGACCATCTCGCAGCCGGCCGACGTTGCGATCTGCGCGGCGTGCAGCTTCGTGACCATGCCGCCGGTGGCGAGCGCGGAGCCCTTGTCTCCGGCTAGCGAGAGAATGTGCGCGTCGATGACCGGCACCGTCTCGATGAGCCGCGCATCCGGGTTTCGGTGCGGGTCGCTGTCATACAATCCGTCAATGTCCGAGAGCAGGATCAGCAGATCCGCACCGATGGCGGCAGCCACGATGGCCGAGAGACTGTCGTTCTCGCCGATGGTGTTGTCCACGCCGATCTCGTCCGTCGCCACGGCGTCGTTTTCATTGATGACCGGCAGCGCCCCCAGCTCCAGCAGGCGCGAGAGCGTGTTGCGCACGTTGCGGCTGCGCTGCTCACTGCGGATGTCCTCGCCGGTCAGCAGCAGCTGCGCCACAATATGATTGTACTCCGTGAAGAGCTTATCGTAAAAATACATCAGCTCGCACTGGCCGACGGCGGCCGCGGCCTGCTTGCCCGGCATATCCGCCGGACGGCCGGACAGATTGAGCTTGCCGACGCCCATGCCGATCGCGCCGGACGAGACGAGAATGATCTCGTGACCTGCATTTTTCAGGTCGCTGAGCACTTTGCACAGCCGCTCCATGCGCTGAATGTTCAGCCGCCCGGTCGCGTGCGCGAGTGTGGAAGTGCCGACTTTAACAACGATTCGCATAATGATCCCTCTTACTGCATGATGGCATCTATTATAGCGCATCGGGCGCAAAATTGCATCCCTTTTTGTCTTTGCTGCGCAAAAGATGCGCCAAAGATCCCGCGCGCACGGCCGGACAGTCCGGCGACCTGCTCACGGAGCATCTGGAGATCGGCGGTGCGCTCGTGACTGACCTGAAAAACCGCGAGCCCGCCAAAGCCGACGACGCCCGCCGGCGCTGGTACGCAAACGCCGACGCCATCAGCGCGTTTCTTGCCGGCATCAACGCCTGCTGGAAGGAAGAAAAATGGCGCGAGTTTTTCTACAGCCATCTGGAGATGACGGCAAAGAGACCACGCTGCGCCTGCAGGGCGACTATGCGGCCGACATCCGCATGTTCGACCGGATCGAGACCGAGGCGCTGCGCATGGCCGCCTATATGTTCTGCGGTCTGGCCATGCGCTGCCGCTGAACGCACGAGCGCTCCCCGCCGGGATGACCCCGGAAGGGAGCGCTTTTTCACAGAATTGTGCCGGATGCACAACGGGAGACACCTTGCGGTGTCTCCCGTTGCATGTGAAAGAAGAACGAACGCTTGCCTGCACTCAGTCTGCAAACAGCGGCGTCGACAGATAGCGGTCGCCGGTATCCGGCAGGAGCACGACGATGGTCTTGCCCTTATTCTCCGGGCGCTTGGCCAGCTCGATCGCCGCCCAGACGGCAGCGCCGGAGGAAATGCCGACCAGCACGCCCTCCTTATGGCCGATCAGGCGGCCAGTCGCAAACGCATCCTCGTTGCTGACCGGGATGATCTCATCATAGACCTTCGTGTTGAGCACGTCCGGCACAAAGCCCGCACCAATGCCCTGAATCTTATGCGGGCCGGCATGGCCCTCGCTCAGGACCGGAGAGGTCTCCGGCTCCACGGCCACGACCTTGACCTTCGGGCACTGGGACTTCAGGTACTCGCCGACGCCCGTCACGGTGCCGCCGGTGCCGACGCCTGCAACGAAGATATCCACGTTGCCGTCCGTGTCCTCCCAGATCTCCGGGCCGGTCGTCGTGCGGTGGATCGCCGGGTTGGCCGGGTTGACAAACTGACCGGGGACAAAGCTGTCGGGGATCTGCGCAGCCAGCTCGTTGGCCTTTGCGATCGCACCCTTCATGCCCTGCGCGCCGTCCGTGAGCACGAGCTCCGCGCCATAGGCCTTCATGATCTGGCGGCGCTCCACGCTCATGGTCTCCGGCATAACGATGATGATGCGGTAGCCTCTGGCCGCGGCGACGGACGCCAGGCCGATGCCGGTGTTGCCGGAGGTGGGCTCGATGATGACGGAGCTCGGCTTGAGCACGCCGCGCTGCTCCGCGTCCTGGATCATGGCCAGCGCCACGCGGTCCTTCACGGAACCGGCCGGGTTGAAGTACTCGAGCTTTGCCAGAATGCGGGCCTCGAGCTGCTGCTCTTTTTCGATATGGGTCAGCTCCAGAAGGGGCGTTTTTCCGATCAGCTGGTCAGCGGATGTATAGATCTTACTCATGAGATGTTCCTCCATTTATGTATCGTATTATTAAATATGTATGTTTGACTCGTGATGAACTTGCCTGCGCTCAACCGCCGCAACAGTGCCAGCAGATACACAGGCGGCCGGAAATGCGCCCTCGCATTTTCATCGCCTACCTTCTCTATAGGTTAATAGGATTATATCGCGTTTTACCCAGTGTGTCAATAGAAAATTCACTTTTCTTTTCTGGCAGGGAAATTGTTTGCAGACACTCGAGCCGGTAATTGACCATATATGCATTATTCAACGATCGTGCGCACGATTCGCGGGTTTGCGGCAGATGGTTGCTGCTGCCGCTGCGAGCAATGGAATGACCGGCCATTTTTTGCAGATCTTTGCGTTTGCGGCGCCTTTGCACAGCGCTTCCATAGCTTGACTTTTCAGGGCCGACAGTGTATACTAGGCGCATAAGTGTACGTGGATCGGCTGTGTTACCCGACATCCGGCATAACGGCACTTATGCACATTTATAAAAGGAGTGGAAACAATGAAAAAGTCCCGCAAACTGCTCTGCGTGCTTCTCGCTCTGGTTATGGTCGTCAGCCTGCTGCCGGTCATGGCTTTTGCAGCCGATGAAGACGTCGCAGCCGATGAAGACGTCGCAGCTACGGTCGAGGAGATTTCCCCGGAGACTGAGGGCGTCAAGGATCTGTTCGCCAAACTGCCGAACTATCTGGTTGCTGTAAAGACCTCAGACGGTCGCGTCGCTGCCGGCGCTCAGGTCGTGATCTACAACCAGAACAAGGATCAGGTCGCCACTGCCGTCGCCAACTACGGCGTCGCCATCTTCTCCAAGGAGGATCTCCTCCACACTTACTCCGTGTCCGCCACCTGGACCGACCCGAACACCAACATTAAGTATCAGTCCGTCGTCGGCTTCAACTGGTCCGTCGGCAAGATGCCCGACATCGACGTCATCACGGTTTACCCGACGATCGACATGATCCTCAACACCACTGACCACAACGCTTACATCAAAGGTTATCCGGATGGCACTGTCAGACCGGACGGACGCATCACCCGTGCCGAAGTCGCCACCATTCTGGATCGTCTGATGAAGGATCAGGTCAAGGCCAGATTCGACTCCAAGCCCACTGTCAACTTCTCTGATGTCAGCAGCGGCGCCTGGTACTATGACGCTGTGCAGATGTGCGCGAAGGCCGGCATCGTCGCCGGTTATCCGGACGGCTCGTTCAAGCCCAACCAGGCGGTCACCCGTGCGGAGTTCTTCAAGATGGTCGCCATGCTCTACAGCGATACGCTCAACACCCCGATCACTGGCGGTATCTTCAAGGATATCAACGGTCACTGGGCAGAAAAGTACATCAACCTGCTCCAGAAGCTCGGTATTGTCAAGGGCGACAACGGCAGCGCAAGACCGAACGACAACCTGACGCGCGGCGAAACAGCTGCCGTTATGAATCGCATCCTCGGCCGCGTTGTGAATAATTCCAGCTTCAGCGATGCCAAAGTTGCTGCGGCTATGAAGCCCTGGCCGGACTGCACTTCCTCGCACTGGGCCTATGCCGAGATCCAGGAAGCCACCAACAGCCACAACTACACTTGGGACATTAACATTCTCACGTACTCTGACCATAATGGAATCAAGGCTATCATTAAGAACCTGCAGAACCCGGTCACCGAGCGCTGGACTTCCATCAAAAAGTAAGCCTTCCCCCCAACTACCACAAAGCAGGCACCTTCGGGTGCCTGCTTTTTTGTCCCGCAAATTGCGCCGCTGCAGAAAAATCCAGCGCCGGCTGACTGCCGGCGCTGGTTTCGTTTCAGGAGCGATCAAATGCCGGATTGGTCATATAGACGTTCTTCTGATCCATCTTTTCCGTCGCCAGACGCAGCGCCTCGCCGAAGCGCTGGTAGTGCACGACCTCGCGCTCACGCAGAAACCGGATCACATCCGTCACATCCGGGTCGTCGCAAAGCCGCAGAATGTTGTCATAGGTCTTGCGCGCCTTCTGCTCGGCCGACATATCCTCCGACAGGTCGGCGATCACATCGCCGGTCACGCCGATCGTCGCCGCCGTCCACGGCGTGCCGGATGCAAACTGCGGAAAGACGCCCGCCGTGTGATCGACGAAGTACGTATCATAGCCGGACTGTTTGATCTGCTCCGGCGTCATGCTGCGCGTGAGCTGGTAGACGATCGTTCCGACCATCTCGAGATGACCAAGTTCCTCCGTGCCGATGTCCGTCAGGATCGCCGACAGCTCCGGGTACGGCATGGCATAGCGCTGACTGAGATAGCGCAGGGACGCGCCCAGCTCGCCGTCCGGCCCACCGTACTGCGAGCAGATGAACTTTGCCAGCGCGGGATTAGAGTTTTTGATGCGGATCGGGTATTCCAGTTTCTTTTCATAGACAAACATCGCTTACTTCCCCTCTCCTTCCTGCTGCCACGGCCACGGCGCGTTGAGCCAGTCATAGACGTCCGAGCTTTCCAGATCCCGCAGGGACACGGGGCCGTATTGCTCCACGTACCGCCTGCGCCCCTCCGCGCTCAGGCGGATGCACTTTTGCAGCGTCTCGAATGCCTCGCGGTCGTCCGGGTGCGTATCCAGATACAGGTTCAGCTCTCGGATGACAAAATCCATCGCCATCAGCTCGCACAGCGGCGTGCTGAGGTCGCCGGGTTTGTTGACCATGTTCATAAACGGCAGGTCCAGTCCCGGAAACAGCGTACCGCGCGCCAGTGCCATGCGCCGATCATACGCGGGTTCGTTGGACTGCTGCATGGGCGTCTGCGCCAGCGCCAGCGGCGCGCATTCCGGCAGCGAGCCCTGCTTGAAATTGCATTTGTCCACAGTCGTTCCTCCTTTTCAAATCGGGCACTCGGCCCGCATTATCCTATGCAGGCCCGGTTCGGCCGGTGCGGAACGCGACGAAAAAAGGCGGCGCCGTACGGCGCCGCCTTTGCGGAACGGAGCTTTATTTCGTTTTTGGCATCGCCATGCCCGTCTTTTTGAGCGTGATGCGCAGGAACATGAGCGACAGGAGCAGTGACACGACCTCGGCGATGGGGAATGCAAACCACACATTCCGCAGCACGCCGGCCAGCGACAGCAGATAGGCCGCCGGAATGAGCACCACGATCTGACGCGCGATGGAGATAAACATACTGTAGACGCTGTAGCCAAATGCCTGGCACGAGGAACCGGCCACAATGCTGATACCGGCAAACACGAACGCCAGACTCATGATGCGCAGCGCGGGCGCGCCGATCTCCAGCATGGCGTCCGAGGCGTCAAACATCAGCAGCAGCTCCTTCGGGATGAGCTGGAACACGAGCAGACCGATCACCATGATCGCAACGGCGTAGACCATGCCGAGGCGGATCGTCTTGTGGATACGCTCCGGCTTTTGCGCACCGTAGTTATAGGCAATGATCGGCACCATGCCGTTATTCAAACCGAACACCGGCATGAACACAAAGCTCTGGAGCTTGAAGTAAACGCCGAACACGGCAACCGCCGTGGAGGAATACGCAATGAGGATCATATTCATGACAAAACACGTCAGCGATGAGATGCAGCTCATGATGATCGACGGGATGCTGATGGCCGTGATCTCACCCATGAGCTTGCCGCTCGGGCGGATGTGGCGCAGGCGCAGGTGCACCTCCGGGTTCTTGCAATGGTTGAGGACAACCGCCACGACCGCGCCCAGACACTGACCGATCACCGTCGCCCAGGCGGCGCCGGCGATGCCCAGCTTCGGGAAGCCGAGCAAGCCGAAGATGAGGATCGGGTCGAGGATGATATTCGTGATCGCACCGACCAGCTGCGTGACCATGGAATAGATCGTGCGGCCGGTCGCCTGCAGAAAGCGCTCAAACGTGATCTCGCAGAACACACCGAACGAGCACAGCACGCAGATATTGAGATATGTGATGCCGTACTCGACAATGGACTCAATGTCCGTCTGTGCGCGCATATAGGCACGAATGCCGACCAGGCCGGCGACGAGCACGAGCAAATAGCTCAGCAGCGCCAGCAGCAGGCCGTTGACCGCGACCTGATTGACGCGCTCGGCGTTTTTCTGCCCCAGCGCGCGCGACAGCAGCGCGTTGATGCCGACACCGAAGCCGACAGCGATGGAAATGATGATGTTCTGCAGCGGGAACGCCATGGACACCGCCGTGAGCGCATCCTCGCAGATGCGCGAGACAAAGATACTGTCCACGATGTTGTACAGCGCCTGCACGAGCATGGAGATCATCATCGGGACTGCCATCGACAGCAGGAGCTTATTTTCGGGCATTGTGCCCATTTTGTTTTCACGAAGGGTTTCTTGCGCCATAGTGTCACTCCCATTATATCAACAAACAAACAAAAACGTCACGAATAGGTATTATAAGTTGCGCGCAGAGAAATGTCAAGTTCTGTTGCATTTTTCACTTGAAAACGACACTTGGCCGTGCTATAATAATTGCACCTGTGGGATTAGTTCATTGGTAGAACACCTGCTTCCCAAGCAGGATAGGCGGGTTCGATTCCCGTATCCCGCTCCAGTAGCCGCTGCGGAGGGATATCTGCGGCGGCATTTTTTGCCATAACCTTGAAAAAGCCTGACGCAATCTGCGTCAGGCTTTTCGTTTATCCCGCAGCAGCTCGCCGTGCACGGTGCGCATCCAGCTTGGAAAACACCAAGCAGACCAGCCCCATATAGACAAAGAGAATGGCAAGCGCCGGAAGCTCATACAAAAACGGCACCGGTATCCACTTCCAGAGCAGGTTCAGGATACTGACGTCTATGTCCTGCCCGAATGCGAAGAAATAATTTGCCTGCGGACAAACGGTGTGCCGCAGCAGCAGGTCCACAAGGAATGCCGCAAATGCAGTCGTCAAAAGCGCCCCTGTGACGCCCGGCAGATCCTTCAGCCGAGGCCGGTAAAAGCCCAGTGTTGTCAGGCTGAACCCGCAGATCAGGATCAGCATGTGCGTGATATAATATCCCAGCATCCGCGGCAGCCACAGAGAGTAGCCAACAAACGGCGCCTCCGGAAACACAAGCGCCATGAGCGCACCGAGCGGCGCGACGAAAAAGGCAAACCCGAGCAAGGAGCGCCGGTGCGTCAGGATGCCGATTGGGATCAGGAACATGTTGATATTGCAGAGCTGCAGCGGCAGCTCGTTGAACCAGTTGAACCGGTCGAGCCCCGACGCCTGCAAAAACTGCACATCCCGGGACAAAAAGCCTTTATAGACGAAAAATCCGATGATGTTCACTGCACACAGCGCGATAAGCACGGCGGCACGGCAACGCTCCGACCGGCCGCGCAGCAGAGCCCACAGCAGCACGACCGCTCCGGCGGCAAACGCAAGGAGCAGCAGATAGGCAGCATTAAACGGTCGTATGATCATGGTGAGACCTCCTCTTGGAAAACAGATACGTTGTCAGCGAATGCGCGGCCACGGCAAGTGCGCAGCCGGCGATGAGATCCGCCGCAGAGTGCTGCTTGACCAGCAGCGTGGACAGGCAGATCAAAATGACCAATACAGCGGACGCCAGACGCAGCGCCTTGTGCGCACGCAGCGGCGGCACGCGAAACGTCGCCAGATGCATGACCAGCGCCTCATAGCAGTGCAGGCTCGGAAACACGTTGACCGGCGCATCGTTGGCATAGATCAGGCGGCACAGCGCACGAGCCAAGCCGGGCCCCGCTGCGCTCGGGCGAAAATCCACACACGTCGGATAAAGCACAAACACGGCCGCACAGACAAACGCACCCGAAAACAGCGCCGCCACCTGCCGGTAAAACACATCCCTGGCCCGGAAACAGGCCCAGAGCATGCACCCCGGCACATAGAAATACCACAGGATGTAAAACACGACGAACGCCGGACAAAACGGGATCCGGTCATCGAGCGGCAGGTGCACGACATGGTAGCGCAGACCGAGGTGCTGCGACACGAAATAAAAAGCCGACAGCGCACCGAAGAGCAGAAACCAGAGCGCGTGCCTGTATTTTTGAAACAACGGCTGCATCGTCCGCCCTCCTTTGCGTGGGGCAGTATAACACACCACGGCATCTTTGTGCGGGGATTTGGCCATGTTTCACATCTTAATTCGACAAAGTGCGCAAAAATACACGACAAAAGGCCCGGAGCCGATGGCTCCGGGCCTTTGCATAGAAACGTATTTACAGCAGCAGGATGCCGGCCTGCTCACAGGCGGCGGTCGTCTCGTCGTCCCAGACGGACGCCTGCACCTCACCGATATGTGCCTTGCCGAGCAGCAGCATGGACAGGCGCGACTGGCCAATGCCGCCGCCGATCGTCGGCGGCAGCTGCCCTGCCAGCAGCATCTTGTGATAGGTCCGCTCGCGGCGGTCGTCACAGCCGGCAATGGTCAGCTGACGATCCAGACTCTCGGGATCGACACGGATGCCCATGGACGAGAGCTCAAACGCGCAGTCGAGCAGCTCGTTCCAGAACAGGATGTCGCCGTTCATCGTCCAATCGTCATAGTCCGGCGAGCGGCCGTCGTGCGGCTTGCCGGAGCGCAGCGCGCCGCCGATGCCGATGATGAACGTCGTGTGGTGCTCGCGCACGAAGGCGTGCTCGCGTTCCTTCGGCGTCAGGTCCGGATAACGATCTTCCAGCTCCTGCGCCGTGACAAACGTCACCTGGCGCTCCAGCTCCGGCAGCACCTGAAGCTGCGGATAGATCGCGCGCATGGTGCGCTGCGTGTCACAGACAGCGGCAACGATATCCATGACCGTCGACTTGAGATAGTCCAGATTCCGGTCGCTGCTCTCAATGATTTTTTCCCAATCCCACTGATCGACGTAGACCGAGTGCAGATTGTCGAGCACATCCTCGTCGCGGCGGATGGCGTTCATGTCGGTATAAAGGCCCTTGCCGGGATAGAAATCATAGCGGTGGAGCGCCATGCGCTTCCACTTGGCGAGCGACTGGACGACCTGTGCCTCCTTGCCGGCCTGGGGAATATCGAACAAGACCGGGCGCTCGTAGCCGTTGAGATTGTCGTTCAGGCCGCTGGCCTCTTCCAGAAACAGCGGCGCCGAAACGCGAAACAGATTCAGCTTCGCGGCGAGCTGATCCTCAAACAGACGTTTGAGCAGGCCGATGGCCTTCTGCGTGTCATAAACGCCGAGCAGGCTCTTGTAGCCCTCGGGGATGTAGGTGTTCATGCTTTGTTTTCCTCGCTTTCTGTGAGCATACGCACGAGCGTCTGATAGACATCCTCCGCGTGTGCCTTAAAATAGTGCTCCATCGTGCACGCCTGCGCCTCGTCGGCAGCCAGCAGCTGCATGGAAACGATCCGGCCGATCCCGTCCGAAAGCGAGAGATGCACATTGCACCCGCCCTCCGGCGTGTTCGTATGCTGCGCGACGATCATGGCGGCGCGGCGCATCTGCTCGGCGATCGGCTCCGTGACGCGGTCGGCCTTCATGCGCACGGAGTACGGCAGACTGCTGGCGACCTCCCTGACATTGCGGCTGCCCTTTTCCGTGATGCGGTACTTGCCGCCCTCTTCCGTGATGTGCGCCGTATCCACCAATTCCGCAAGACAGTCAGAGTAATCAAAATAGCCGATGCCGTTGTCGCAGAAAACGAGGTCGGACAACGTCTGCGCATCCACCGCCGCGGGTAAATGATTCAAAATGTAGAGGATGAGGATCTTAATGTCGAGTTTCTCGTGAATGAAACCGAGCCCTTCCATGGCGCACCTCCCATATGGGATAATAATATATTATAACGCGGAAAGCGTTTTGTGTAAAGCGCTTTCAAAAGGAATCACATCGAAAACCGCCACGCATACACTGTTACTGAAGCGTGCTTCAATCTGATGCCAGGAGGTTATGAAATGGCAGACAAAGTGGTACCGGGACCGGTCGAGGGCAGCGCCGCCGTCCGGGAAGCGGTTTGTATCCATACGCGCAAGATCTTCGACTCCTGCCGCGACAAAGACTGCGTGGAGGACCTGCGGGTGTATCCCACGGCCTGCTCGCAGGCAAGACTGGACAGCGCCCTGAGCGTGCGCCCGCGCAGCGCCGAGCTGCTGTGCGCCGACGTGCACGTCAAGGAGATCACCTTCAACAAAGGCTACTATACGGTGGACGTGACGTACTTCTACCGCGTGCGCGGCGAGACGTTCCCCGGCTGCGAGCCGGTGTGCGGCCTTGCGATCTTCGACAAGCGCGTCATGCTCTTCGGCAGTCAGGCGAGCGCAAAGGTATTTGCCTCCGACGACTGCTGCTGCGATCCGTGCGAGAACGGCCTGCCGATCGGCGTGGTCGAATCCGTCGACCCGATCGCCCTGCACATGAAGCTGGTGGACTGCGGCAGTTCCGTGGAGTCCGAGCAGGAGCCGCGCGCCATCCCGCAGAAGATCCTCGACGCCATGGGCGAAGAGCTCTCGCTGACTTGCTGCGGCAAGAAGCTGTACGTGACGCTGGGGCAGTTTTCGATCATCCGGCTCGAGCGCGACACGCAGCTGCTCATCCCGGCCTACGACTACTGCATGCCGGACAAAGCGTGCCAGGGCTCGACCGAGGACGATCCGTGCTCGATGTTCAGCCGCATCCACTTCCCCATCGACGAGTTCTTCCCGCCGGACTGCGTGACGCCGGACGAGGACTACCGCAGTCTGCTGTAAGGCCGCGGACGGCAGCAAAAATCCCATCGGTGCAAGCCGATGGGATTTTGCTTTTATTTCTTGTGGACGACCTCGCCCGAGGACTTGAGGATGCTGTCCGCCGGGATGACGCCGCGCACGCACGACACCGGATAGATGTTCGAGTGCCGGCCGATGACCGTGCCGGGGTTCAGGACGCTGTTGCAGCCGACCTCCACATAATCGCCAAGGATGGCGCCGACCTTCTTGCGGCCGGTCTCGATGCGCTCGGCCCCATTTTTGATGACGACGAGCGTCTTGTCGCTCTTGACGTTCGACGTGATGGAGCCCGCGCCCATGTGGGACTTGTAGCCGAGGATGGAATCGCCGACGTAGTTGAAGTGCGGCGTCTGGACATTATCAAACAGCACCACATTTTTCAGCTCACAGGAGTTACCAACGACGGCGTTTTTGCCCACGATCGCATTGCCGCGCACGAAAGCGCACTGGCGCAGCTCAGCGCCGTGGTCGATGATGCAGGGGCCAGCGATATAAGCACTGTCAAAGATCCTAGCATCGCGCGCGATCCAGATGTTCTCGCCGCGCCGCTCGTATTCCTCCGCCGGGAGCGTCGGGCCGAGCTGAAGAATGAAATCTCCGATCTCCGCCAGAGCCTCCCACGGATAGGTCTTGCCCGCAAACAGCGGTGCCGCGATCGTCTTACTCAGGTCGAGCAGGTCTTGTATCGTCATCATATCATCTCACCCGGATCAGATGCCCGCTCTTCTGGATGACATCGATCACAGACGCAACATTTTCCTCACACAGCGCGTGCGTGGCCGCCTCGACCATGACGCGCAGCACCGGCTCCGTGCCGCTTTTGCGCACGAGGATGCGCCCCTCGTCGCCGAGCCGCTCGGTGACGGCCTGCTCCGCCGCAACGACCGCGGGGTCATGGAGCGTGGCGTCCTTGTCGTCGACCTCCACATTCGTAAGCTGCTGCGGGTACTCGTGCACCGGCGCGGCCAGCTCGGAGAGCGTCTTTTTGCGGTCGAGCATGACCTGCATGAGCTTGATGGCCGTCAGCAGTCCGTCACCAGTATTGGCATATTTGCCGAAAATAATGTGCCCGGACTGTTCGCCGCCGATCAGGTGTCCGTTGGCGCGCATATTCTCTGCGACGTATTTATCACCAACGTCCGTCTTTTCATAGCCGATGCCGGCCTCGTCGAGCGCCTTGTACAGGCCGAGGTTGGACATGACCGTCGTGACCACTTTGGAATTGCCGAAGCGGCCCTCAGTCTGCATATTGCGTGCGCAGACATACAGGATCTTGTCGCCGTTGACGACCGAGCCGTTTTCATCCACGGCCAGGCAGCGGTCGGCGTCGCCGTCAAAGGCAAAGCCCACGTCCAGCCGGTTGAGGCGGACATACTTCTGCAGGTTCTCGATGTGCGTCGAGCCGCAGTCCCGATTGATGTTCGTGCCGTCGGGTTCATTGCCGATGACATACGTGTCCGCGCCGAGCGCGTCGAAGATGTTCTTCGCCATCATCCACGTGCTGCCGTTGGCGCAGTCCAGGCCAACCTTCATGCCCTTGTACGAGTGCGTGGACAGGCTGATGAGATAGCCGATGTAGCGGTTGCGGCCGGCGGAATAGTCCTGCGTGCGGCCGATGTTCGCGCCCGTGGCAAACGGGATCTCCAGATTGCCGTCGAGATAGTTCTCGATCTCGTCAATGACGCTCTGCTCCATCTTTTCACCGGCGCTGTTGAGCAGCTTGATGCCGTTGTCCGTAAAGGGATTGTGGCTCGCGCTGATCATGATGCCACAGTCAAAATCGTCCGAACGGACGATGTAGGACACGCTCGGCGTCGTCGTCACGTGCATGAGATAGGCGTCTGCGCCCGAGGCCGTCAGGCCGGCAGACAGGGCATTTTCAAACATATAGCTGGATCTGCGGGTATCTTTGCCGATCACGACCGAGCACTTGTGCTCCCGGCCGTAATACCAGCCGAGAAACCGGCCGATCCGGTAGGCGTGCTCCACCGTCAGGCCCACGTTGGCCTCACCGCGGAAGCCGTCTGTGCCGAAATATTTGGACATGGATGCTTCCCTCCGATCAGAATCGCCCGCAAACACCGCAGGCAACTATTGATTATAACTGCGCAGCAGCGTCCGCGTCAAGATAAACCTCGACATCCGTATGCAGCTGCAGGAACGACGCGGGGATAAACGTTTCCGGACGGCCCGTGAGCGTGGCGTTGGCCGCCTTCGCGCAGCGCGCGCCAAAGCCGACGAGCAGGATCTTTTTCGCGCCCAGGATTGTGTGGATACCGATCGTGATGCCGTGCTCCGGCGTCTGCTCGAGCGTGCCGAAATCCGCAGCAATGGCCTCGCGCGTCACCTCCGCGAGCTTGGCAATGTGCGTTTTCTCGCCAAATCCCGCGCCCGGCTCGTTGAACGCAACGTGGCCGCGCTCACCCAGACCGAGGATCACCAGATCGAGCCCCCCGGCTGCCTGAATGGCGGCGTCGTAGTCCGCCGCGTGCTCGGCATCCGCGTCCGGGTCCGGGGCGTGCACGGCCGCAAACGGCTTTGCCGCCGTGAGCGGCGAAAACGCCGTGCCGACCGCGTGCGCGCCCTTGCCGGCTGCGCCGCAGTATTCGCACGCCTGAAAGAGCGTCGCCCTGTCAAAGGCAATGTCGCTGGCAGCGAGCGCATCGAGTACTTCCGCCGGCAGATCCACCGCCGAAATGGCGATGTTCGCCTCCGGCTTGCTTGCGAGCACGGCCGCGACCTGTGCCGTCAGCTCTTTTGCAACATCTGCTTTCGTTCCGATGATCGTTTTCATGGTTTGTGACCTCCTATACCATCATCGCGGCCGCGCTCAGAGCGTGACCGTACCGTCAAACACAAAGGCTGCAGGGCCGGTCATATACAGCAGATCCTGCGTCCGATCCCATGCGATGTGCAGCGTGCCGCCGCGCAGGATCACATCCGCCTCGTCGCCGCACTTGCCCAGCCGCGCCGTGACGGCCAGCGCCGCCGTGGAACCCGTGCCGCAGGCGAGCGTCTCGCCGCTGCCGCGCTCCCACACGCGCACGCGCAGCGTGTGATCGTCCACGACCTCGACAAATTCGATATTTGCCCGCGCGGGGAACAGCTTGTGGTTTTCAAACGCGGGGCCGATGCGCGGAAAATCCAGCGCCATGGCATCGTCCACATAAGTGACGCAGTGCGGATTGCCGGTGTTCACGGACGAAACGATCCACGTCTCGCCCAGCACGTCGATCGGCTGCTCGAGGAAGGTCTCCCCCGCCGCCGCGACCGGGATCTTCTCCGGCCGGAACTCCGGGCTGCCCATGCATACGCGCACGGTCTCGACCGTGCCGCCGACCACGTTCAGCCAGAGCGTCTTGATGCCGGCGCGCGTCTCGATCGTGAGCTCGGTCTTGTCGGTCAGGCCGCGGTCGTAGACATATTTGCCCACGCAGCGAATGGCGTTGCCGCACATTTCCGAGCGCGAACCGTCGGCATTGTACATCTCCATGCAAAAATCCGCGACGTTCGACGGGCAGATGAGCACCAGACCGTCCCCGCCGACGCCGAAGTGGCGGTCGGACAGGCGGATGGCCGCGGCCGAAGGATCGGCCACCGTCTCGGTGAAGCAGTTGACATAGATATAGTCATTGCCGCAGCCCTGCATTTTTGTAAACTTCATTTTGGACACCTCCTACGCGGGTATGAACCCGCACGAATCGGAAAAACTAAACCAATCTGGAAAGGTGGTAATCTCATGGCGATCATTCTCATCCGGACACTGATCATTTTTCTTGCGCTCATCGTGGCCATGCGCCTCATGGGCAAGCGGCAGCTCGGCGAGCTGGAACTGTCCGAGCTGGTGGTGGCCGTGCTCATCGCGGACATCGCGTCCATTCCGCTGCAAAACCCTTCCCTGCCGCTGAGCTACGGGCTCATTCCGCTGCTGGTGCTGTTTTGCTGCGAGCTGATCTTCTCCGGCCTGACGTACAAGAGCATCCACCTGCGCAAGCTGCTCTACGGCCGACCGAACTTCATCATCGAGCGCGGCCGCATCGCCCAGCAGGCCATGCACCGCAACCGCTTCACGCTCGACGAGCTGACGCAGGAGCTGCGCAATCAGGGCATTCTCGACATTGCGAGCGTGGAATACGCCGTGCTCGAAACCAACGGCCAGCTCAACATCATCCTCGCCCCGGCACAGCAGCCGGTCACGGCCGAGCAGATGCACATGGAAACCGAGGACACCGGCTATTTTTCCATCCTCATCAACAACGGCCGCATCCTGCGCGACAATCTCAAACGCATGGGGCGCGATGAGCGCTGGCTGCAAAAGCAGGTGCAGCAGCGCGGCGCACAGTGCATTGCGGACGTCTACCTGCTGATGATGAACGACGCCGGACAGATCTACTTTGCGGCAAAGGAGCTCGGATGAAAAAGGAACTGTTTGCAGGCGTGCTGCTGCTCGTACTCATCGGCCTGTGCGCGTGGAATCTCCGGTATCTGTCCCGGATGTGCACGCAGCTCGACGAGGCCGTGGCGCAGGCGGAGGCAAGCTGCGCCGCCGGAGACCCGGCGCGCGCGAGCGAGACGCTGCGCGCGGCGTCTGCGCGCTGGAGCGAAGCCGAGGACTATGCCCACTGTATGCTCCCGCACGAGAGCACAGACGCCGTGACGGAGGGCTTCCGCCGGGCGATCCGCACGGTGGAGACCGGCGATCCGTCCGCCGCGGCGGACATCGCCCTTCTGCACGTGCGCATTCAGGGGCTCGCCGACGGGGAGCGCATCACGCTCGGCAACATTTTTTAGCCGCGGTCGTTGAGGAGCTTCGTCAGCTCCTGCATGAACGTATCAATGTCCTTGAACTGGCGGTAGACCGAGGCAAAGCGCACATAGGCGACCTCGTCCACGTCCTTGAGGCGCTTCATGACCATCTCGCCGACCTGCTCGGTCGTGATCTCGCGCTCAAGCGCGCTCTGCAGCTCCTGCTCGATCTCGTCAGCGATCTTTTCGAGCACCGGCAGCGGCACCTTGCGCTTGTCGCAGGCGCGCACCATGCCGTTGATGAGCTTGCTCTTGTCAAAGCTCTGGCGGCTGCCGTCGCGCTTGATGACAACGAGCGGGAGCGTCTCGATGATCTCATAGGTCGTAAAGCGTTTCTGGCACGCAAGGCACTCGCGGCGGCGGCGGATGGTCGCGCCCTCCTCGGCCGGACGGGAATCAATGACCTTGCTCTCGGCAAAGCCGCAAAACGGACATTTCATATGTGGATCCTCCATATATCTGGCTTCCGATTACTTTACATAATTCCGTACAGTACTATACCACAGGCCCGGCGCATTTGCACGAAAAATTTCGCCGTATCTGGTGTTTTCTCCCCCGGATACGGCGATTTTCAGCTATTTGCACAGATTCCGAAACGCCTCGCGCGTCATGAGCGCGTTGAGCACCTCGAGCAATGCGTTCGTGCTCAGATGCTCCGGCAGGTCGAGCTGCTCAAGCAGCCGCTGCCGGGCGGCCCGGCTGTCCGCCCCGCCGGTGAGTCCGGCGGCGTAGAGGTCGGCCTTCGTGATGCGCGCGCCCGGCAGCGGCGCGTCCTCGCCCTCGATGGTCGCGCCCGCGCGGCGCAGCGCCTCGAGCAGCACCTCCGGCCGCATGCCCTCCACGCCGAGCTTGCCCTCTTTCGAGGCGGTACGCTTGCGCCGCTCCTTGCCGGCTACGTCCGGGATATAGGCATGCTTGACCTGCGTCGGGTCGATCGCTCCGCGCAGATAGTTGCGGATGACAAAGCCCGCCCCGTCACTGTCCGTGAGGACGATGATGCCGCGCGTTTCGGCCAGGCGGCGCAGCAGTGCCAGGCGCTGGCTGTCGTGGAAGATGCCGAAGCCGGACGTCTCGAGAATGGGCGCGTCCACGACCTGCGCGAGCGTGTTTTTGTCATACCGGCCCTCGACGATGATTGCCTCGCGGATGCGGATCATGCTGCGCCTCCCACGGCAATGCGCAGCAGCAGCTCCTTGAGCAGCTCGGCGTCGTCCGCGCCGGTGTTTTTCATGGCAAAGTCCGTCTGCGCGCACAGGCGCACCGCCTCCTCGAGCTGGCGGCCGGAGAATTTCCGTGCCGAGCGCAGGAGATTTTCCGCAATGAAGTCATACGGCAGGCCGAGCAGCGCGCGTAGATCGCCCGTGCCAAGGCCCGCGTGCCGCGCGAGCCGCGCGGCATAAAGCCTGCGCATCTGCTGGCCGATGACGGCGAGCAGGAAGATCGGTGTGTTCGCCTTGTCGGCGAGGAGGTCCGCGAGAATGCGCATGGCGCCGTCATAGTCCTGATCGGCCAGCCGGTCGGTCAGCTCGTAAGCCACCGCCTCCGGCAGCCGGTGCGCCACGGCCAGAATGTCCGCGCGCGTGACCGTGTCGCTCGAAACGTAGGCCGCGATCTTGTCGATCTCCGGGATCATACTGTTCATCAGGCCGCCGGTGAAGAAAATCAGCTGGCGGGCGTCCTCGGGCGAAATGTGCTTCTTGTGCGCGGCAAAGCGTTTGCCGACCCAACGCACAAGCGCGCTCTCCCCCTGGGCGGTGAACTGGATGAGCTCACCGTATTTTTTGAAGGCCTTCGTCGTCTTCAGGCGGCCGTCCGGCTCAAAATCCGTGCTCATCAGAAACACCAGCGTGCAGTAATCCGGCAGGTCGCCGATGACCCGGACGAGCGCCTGCGCCTCTTCCTCGCGGCACTTGTTCGTGTCGAATCCACGCACCTCGATGAGCGTGCGCTCGGTCAGAAACGGCACTGCGTCCACCGCGTCCGCCAGCGCCTGAAAGTCGAGCTCCGCCCCGTCAAACCGGTGATAGCTGAAGTCATCCTCGCCGCCGGGCAGGCAGATCTTTTTCAGCTCCAGCAGGTACTGCTCGCGCAGGTAATCCTCCCGCCCCCAGAGCAGGTACAGCCGTCCCGGCCCCTGCTCGCGCAGGCTGCGCACCTGTGCGCCGTAGTCGAGCACTTCCGTTTTCTTTTTTCCTTTTGCTTTTGTCATAGCGTTTCCTCACGAGAGATGCACCGTGATGTCGCCCATCTGATCGGTGCGGTAGATCGGTATGTGGTGCGCCTGCAGGCGCTCGAGCGTGTCACTCGTCGGATGACCGTAGCTGTTGTAGCCGACGGAGATGATCGCAGCGTCCGGCGCGATGGCGTCGAGCCATGCGTCACCGGTGGATCTTTTCGAGCCGTGGTGGCCGACGAACAGCAGCTCAATGTCGGGATAGGTGCAGGTGCTGAGAAACTTTGCCTCTGCCGTCGTGTCCACGTCGCCGGGCACAAGCGTGTCATAATCGCCGATGGAGGCCAGCACGATCATGCTGCCGTCCTCCTGTCCGGCGCAGGGCTCCGGATACAGGCGCACGGAGATGCCGCCGGCCGCGATCGTCTGTTGCGCGTCCACGCGCACAACGGTCGTATGGTTCGCCTCCGCGAGCGCGAGAATGTCGCTCAGCGGGGCCTGCGTGATATCCGCAGCGGCCGGGATGACCAGTGTGCGCACCGGAAGCCAGTGCATCAGGCGCAGCACGCCGTTGACATGATCGTCGTGCGGGTGCGTGAGCACGAGCAGGTCAAGGCTCCGGTGCCCCTGCGCGAGCAGCTTGCGCGCCGCGAGGTCGCCCGGATCTTCCGCCGTAGAGCGGCCGCCGCAGTCCACTACGGCGCAGGATCGCCCGCTGGAAAACACGATACTCTGCCCCTGACTGACATCGAGCGCCGTCACGGTCGATGTGCGCTGCAGCTGCACGGCATTGACGGTCAGCACCGCGCACAGTGCCAGCACGCTGCACGCAGCGGGGATCCAATAGCGCACCTTACGCCGCCGGGAGAGCAGCCACGCCGCGCCGAACATGGCATACACCAGCACGAGCCACCAGACGACCATGCGGCTGCCGGTGAACAGCACTGCACCCGGAAGTTTTGAGAGCACGTTTGCCACAGCGAGGATATACCGCAGCGGCCACGCCGTCACCCACGCGAGCGCCGTGCCGCCCCATGCCCAGACAAGGCCGAGCAGCGCCGTGAGGTAGCAACCGATGAACGCGGCCGGCAGCAGCCACAGGATGAGCAGGTTCGTGACCGGCGCGATGAGCGAAATGTTGCCGAAATGCAGCGCCGTGAGCGGCACGGTAAACACCATGGCGCCGACGGAGCTCGCCGTTGTGGCACTGAAAAAGGCGCGGATCTTCCGCCGCGGACGCGAGAGCTTCACATCGGCGGGCAGCAGGCGCGCATCGAGCGCGCGGTACAGCGCACCAGAGACACAAAACAGGCCCGCCATGGACGCAAACGAGAGCTGCAGACTGATACTCGCCGCTGCAAATGGATTGGCCGTAAGCAATATGGCCAATGCTGTCAGCAGCGACGTCGGCGGGTCGTTCTCCCGCCCGAGCAGCGGCGCAAAAAGCACCAGCGCCGTCATGAACGCCGCGCGCAGCACCGACGGGCTGCATCCGGCCATGACGACAAACACAACCATCATCGGCAGGCCGATGATGGCCGTCATGCGCCGGTTGCCGGTGAACAGACGCAAAAAGCCCAGCAGAAACGCCAGATGCAAGCCGGAAACCGCGACCGTGTGCATGATACCGGTCGTGCTGAGCGGAATGTCCAGATCCTGCGCGTAGAGCGCGGATTTATCGCCGAGCATGAGCGCCTGCGCAAACGGCAGCACATCCGCCGGGAAGGCGGCCTGCGCGCTCGTTTTGAGCGACTGGGCGACGGTTTTCGGCCAGTAGAGCCAGCTGCGGCTCCAGACGCCGGTGCGCGCAAGCGTTTTGTCCCGCACACTGCCGATGAGGTATATGCCCTTGGTAATGTAGGCGTCCGTCTCCTCCCCGTAGCGCAGCGTGGATGGGCGGAACTTCACGTCCGCCGTGATCTCGTCGCCGGGGCGCAGCGCAGCGGCGTCCGCATCGGAGACGTAGAGCCGCGCCTTGCAGTTGGGCACGTCCGGGCTTGTGAGCAGGGCGGTCAGCCCATAGCTGCGCGCATATGCGACAGGATACTCCGTCACGCGCGCCGTGACCGTCTGCACATCGCCGGAAACGTTCTGCACAGGCGTCAGGCGCAGGGCCGACGCCGCAGCGTACCACCCGAAGCCAATGGCTGCCGACAGCAGCGCGGCCATGACCCTGCGGCGCGTCTGCCCCGGGAGCAGCAGCGTCACGAGCGCAAGCACGACTGCCGCGAGCGCACCGGGCAGCACCCAGCGCGCCGGCAGCAGAAAATGCGCCAGAAAGATCGCAGCCGAAAATCCGCCTGCGCAGTATGCCAGCTTTCGCACGCCCGCTCCCCCCTCTATCTCTGGGGACATTATAAACAAAAACGGCGGCCGGAACAAGTCCCGCCGCCGAATTTCGTTGCCTTTACAGCAGCTTCTCGCCCATCGGCGCGCCGCCGAGGACGTGGAAGTGCAGGTGATGCACGGTCTGGCCAGCATCGTCGCCACAGTTGGAGATGACGCGGTAGCCGCCGGTCAGTCCCTCCTGCGCGGCGAGCTTCGCAATGACCTCAAAGCACTTGGCGACCACAGCGGAGTTTTCCGCCGTGATGGCCGCGACCGAGTCGATGTGCTGCTTCGGGATCACAAGAAAGTGCACCGGCATCTGAGGATTGATGTCGCGGAACGCATAAACATCATCATCGTTGTACAGGCAGGTGGAAGGGATCTCCCCCGCCGCGATCTTACAAAACAGGCAGTCGTTCATAATGAAACCTCCTTACAGTCCCAGCTTTTCCGCCACGAAATCGTCCACGATGGCCAGCGCGTCGTCGATCTTCAGCACCTCGCTGCCGCCGCCCATGGCGGAGTCCGGCTTGCCACCGCCCTTGCCGCCGGTGACCGCCGACACGGCGCGCACAAGATCGCCCGCGCGGATGCCCCTGGCCACGGCGTTCTTACCGCAGACGGCCACGAACGTGACCTTGCTCTCCGTCGCCGTCGCAAGCACCGCGACCGTGTCCGGATCCTTATCACGCAGGAAGTCGCCGAGCTTGCGCAGGTCGCCGGCCTCGAGGTCGGTGCGCGTCGTCGTGATGACCTTGATGCCGCCGATGTTCTTCGAGGCATAGAGGAAACGGTCGACGTCGCTGTGCAGGATCTTCTCTTTCATGCGCTCAACGTTCTGGCGCGCCTCCTTGAGCTCCGCCGTGAAGCCCTTTGCCTTGGCAATGAGGTCGGCGGGCTTGGCGTGCAGCACCTCGGCCGCCGCGTACATGCGGCGGTTGACGGCCTCCATCTCGCGCAGGTAGGCCTTGCCGGTGATCGCCTCCACGCGGCGCACGCCGGACGCGACCGAGCTCTCGCCCGTGATGCGGAACGGGCCGATCTTGGCGGTGTTGTCCACATGCGTGCCGCCGCAGAGCTCAACGGACTTGCCGCCCATGTTCACCACACGCACGACATCGCCGTACTTCTCGCTGAAGAGCGCCGTCGCGCCGCTGGCCTTGGCCTGCGCCATCGACATTTCGGACACGGTGACGTCCATGCCGTCGAGGATCCAGTCGCCGACGATCTCATTGACCCGCTCCAGCTCCTCGGGCGTGATGGCCGAGAAATGCGTCAGGTCAAAGCGCAGGCGATCCGGCTCCACGAGCGAGCCCGCCTGATGCACGTGATCGCCCAGCACCTCGCGCAGCGCGGCCTGGAGCAGGTGCGTGGCCGAGTGCGCACGCATGATCGCCTTGCGGCGGTCGGTATCGATGCGCGCCGTGACAGTCTGCTCGACCTGCAGGCGGCCGGAGTGCATCACACCGTGGTGCAGGAATTTGCCGGCCTTGTCCTTCTGGACGTCCGTCACCTGGAAGAGCGCGCCGTCCGTCTCAATGACGCCGTTGTCGGCCACCTGGCCGCCCATCTCGGCATAAAACGGCGTGCAGTCGAGCACGAGCACGCCCTGCTTGCCCTCATCGATCTCCGAACAGACCTCACCGTCGCAGACGATGGCCAGGATCGTGCCCTGATCGACCGTGTGGTCATAGCCGGTGAATTTCGTCGGCGTCGTGTCCAGGCCGAGGTCCACACCGGCCCATGCCAGGTCGCCGAGTGCCTCGCGCGCCTTTCTCGCGCGCACGCGCTGCTGCTCCATCAGCTCCTGGAACGCATCCTCATCCACGGTCATGTCCTGCTCCTGCACCATCTCGCGGGTCAGGTCGATTGGGAAGCCGTAGGTGTCATAGAGCTTGAACGCATCCGCGCCGGAGAACACCCGCTCGCCCTTGGCCTGATGCTCGGCGAGCAGGTCGGAGAAGATGTGCATGCCAGCGTCGATGGTCTTGGCGAAGTTCTCCTCCTCGTTGCGGATGACGCGGGTGATATACGCCTGCTTCTCGCGCAGCTCGGGGTACTGGCACTCGTTTTCGTGCACGACCATGTCCACGACCTGATACAGAAACGGTTCGTTGACGCCGAGGAGCTTGCCGTGGCGCGCCGCGCGGCGCAGCAGACGGCGCAGCACATAGCCGCGGCCCTCGTTCGACGGCAGGATACCGTCCGAGATCATCATGACGGAGGCGCGGATATGGTCGGTGATGACGCGCAGGGACACGTCGGTCTGGTGGCTGTCACCATAGTGCGCGCCGGTGATCTCGCTGACCTTGTGGGTGATGTTCATGACGGTATCGACGTCGAAGAGCGAATCCACGCCCTGGCAAACAACGGCCAGACGCTCAAGGCCCATGCCGGTGTCAATGTTTTTCTGAACGAGATCGGAGTAGTTGCCGTTGCCGTCGTTGTCAAACTGGGAAAAGACGTTGTTCCAGACCTCCATATAGCGGTCGCAATCGCAGCCGGGCGCGCAGTCCGGCTTGCCGCAGCCATATTCTTCGCCGCGGTCAAAATAGATCTCCGAGCAGGGGCCGCACGGGCCGGAGCCATGCTCCCAGAAGTTATCGTCCTTGCCGAGGCGGGTGATGCGGCTCTCGGGGATGCCGATCTCGTCGCGCCAGATGTTGAACGCCTCGTCGTCCTTTTCATACACGGACGGGTACAGCCGCTCGGGGTCGAGGCCGACCCAGTCCGGGCTCGTCAGAAACTCCCACGACCAGGCGATGGCTTCATGCTTGAAGTAGTCGCCGAAGGAGAAGTTGCCGAGCATCTCAAAATACGTGCCGTGGCGCGCGGTCTTGCCGATGTTCTCGATATCGCCGGTGCGGATGCACTTCTGGCAGGTGCAGACACGGTGGCGCGGCGGCTCCTTGTCGCCCTTGAAGTAGGGCTTCATCGGCGCCATGCCGGAGTTGATGAGCAGCAGGCTCGCGTCATCCTGCGGGATGAGCGAGAAGCTCGGCAGACGCAGGTGTCCCTTCGTCTCGAAAAAGCGCAGGAACATTTCGCGCAGTTCATTCAGACCATATGGTTTCATAATCATCTATCCTCCAAATCAAATTCTCTTGCTTCACTCTTTTTGCAGCCGCTCGGAAAGGCTGGGCGCGTCCGCGCGGTAAAACTCCAGCTTGCCGCAGCGCCTGCAGGCATAGATATCGACCTCCAGCGCACCGGAAAAGAGGTTGGACAAGTGGCCGGTCAAAAGGCCGTATTGCCCGAGCTGCAGGGATTCCTGCCCCAGATGCTCCATCTCGCCATGACAACGCAGACAGTCCATAACACGTCTCCTTTCAAAAAAAGATGCCTGCGCCCCATGGACAGGGGCGAAGGCATTCGAGCATTCACGGTACCACCCTGATTGCCGCTCACGCGGCGTCTCAAGTCGTCCTTAACGCGGACAGACGTCCCGGTCGTCCCGGGCCGCTCCGGAGCGGCCGCCATGCTGCCGGCCGAAGGGCTTCCACCGTCCCCTTCTCTCTGCTGACCGGGTGCTGCACAGTTCTTCTCCATCCAAGCGTTCTGTTCTGGATTTTTATATTTTACCACATTCGAGCCGAATGTCAACCGTTTCGGCGGGTAATTTCCGCCGCACGAGCGACAGCGGCGCAGCCCTGCACGGCAGCGGCATGGTAAAGCGCTGCATCGGGTGCGGCACGCTCTCGAGTGGAAGGCCATCGGCATCGCACAGATCCTGCGCCGTGAAGGTCACGGGCGGCGCGGCGTTCGTGACGAGCTCGAGCGTGTCGCCGACGGCAAACTTGTTGCGCTGCGTCAGCACGGCGCGTCCGTCGGGCGCGGTGCCCTCCACGACGGCGCAGACCTCCGCCCCGGCAAAGTAGGCGGAGTTTGCCGTGTACTGCCCCGGCTGACCGAAGTAGAACCCGGTGCTGTACGGCCGGTGGCTGATCTGCAGCACCTCGCGCTGCCAGACCGGGTCGAGCGGCCGCCCGGCGACGGCATCGTCGAGCGCGTGGCGGTAGGCATTCGTGACCGCGCCGACATAATAGGCGCTCTTGGTGCGCCCCTCGATCTTCAGACTCGTGATGCCGGCCGCCAGCAGCTCCGGCAGGTGATCGATCATGCACATGTCGCGGGAGTTGAAGATGTACGTCCCGCGCGCGTCCTCCGTGATGTCAAACACCTGGCCGGGGCGCTTGGACTCCGTGAGGCCGTACTTCCAGCGGCAGGGCTGGGCGCAGCGGCCGCGGTTGGCATCGCGCCCGGTGAGGTAGTTTGACAGCAGGCAGCGGCCGGAAAACGACACACACATTGCCCCGTGCACGAACGCCTCAAGCTCAAGTTTGGGCGGCGTATGGGCGCGGATGGCGGCGATCTCGGCGAGCGACAGCTCGCGCGCGAGCACGACCCGCTGCGCGCCGAGATCATACAGCGCCGCCGCAGCCGCCGAATTAACCACGCCGAACTGCGTGCTCACGTGCAGCGCGACGTGCGGCGCATAGCGCTTTGCGAGCGTGATCACGCCAAGATCGGCCGCGATGATCGCATCCACGCCAGCGTCGTCGAGCAGCTCCAGATACGCCGGCAACTGCGCCATCTCGTCATCGCGCGGCAGAGTGTTGCACGTCACGTGCACGGCGGCGCCCTGCACGTGCGCAAGCTGCACGGCCGCGCGGATGCCGTCCGGCGTGAAATTTTCCGCCCCGGCGCGCATACCGAACTGCGCACCGGCCAGATACACTGCGTCTGCACCGAAATGGAGCGCCATTTGCAGGCGCTCCAGATCTCCGGCAGGGCATAACAATTCCGGTTTGTTCATATTCGTCCCCGCTTATTGTGAATAACTCTGTTTGGCCACGAACGCCTGGAACTCGCCATAGCTCGTGAAGAACTTGTGCGTACCGGACTCGGCGTCGAGCGCGTAGTACAGCGCCTGCGTGCTTGCCGGCGAGAGCGCCGCCTTGATGGACGCAAGGCCGGGGTTTGCAATCGGCGTGGGCGGCAGGCCCTTGTTCTGATAGGTGTTGTACGGGCTGTCGATCTTCGTATCCTCCACGGTGAGCACATCCTTGTGCTCCGGCAGGACGTACATGATCGTCGAGTCGATCTGCAGCGGCATGCCGGCCTCGATACGGTTATAGATGACGGCGGCGATCATGGCGCGCTCATCGTCATTGGCCGCTTCCTTTTCGATCATGGACGCGACTGTGACGACCTCCTGCATGGTCATGCCGCGCTCGTCCGCCTTTTCGAGCATCTCGGCCGTGATGCGGTCGTGGAAGTTCTCCAGGAACTTATTGATGGCGCTCGATGCCTGCATGCCCTGATAGAACTCATACGTATCCGGGAACAGGAAGCCCTCGAGGCGCTTGGCGTCGCCCTGCATGCTCTGGTCAATGAACGAGTAGTTGTAGGAATAATTGGCTGCCGCGTCCATGAGGTCGTCATACGAGCAGACGTTTTCATCCTCGAGCTTGCGGAAGATCTGCTCCATCGTATAACCCTCGGGGATGGTGACCTTGGTCGTGACCATGGCGCCGGAGCCGACCTGCATCTTCTTGACGAGCGCGCGGTAATCATAGTTCGTGCTCAGCTCATACGTGCCGGGGTCGATCTTCGTTTTCGCGTGCGAAACACTGCAGTAAAGCTCGAAGAGACCCTTATACTTGATGATACCGGCATCCTTGAGCTGCTTTGCCACGTAGCCCACGCTCACCTGATGGCCGGAGCGCTCCTTGGCATTGCCGTCAGCGTCCGTGTACGAAATGGTGACGTCCTTGAACTCGGACTTATCGAGCGTGACCGTCGCCGTGACCGGCTCTTTGTTGAGCGCGAGTACGTCCGACGCCGCCATCCAGCCGACGCAGGCGAGAATGATGCTGATGCTGACGACAAAGGCAAAATAGATCAGGCCGCCGAGGCAGCCGCTGCGGCCGGCGCGGCGCGGCGCTTCCGGCTCTGCCGGGCGCGCAGCGCGCTCGACAGGCGCTGCCTGTACCTCCGTTTCCGGCGCTGGGCGCGGGGTCGGCTGTGGGCGCGCGGCAGGCGCCTGCTCCGTATGGGGGCGAGCCGGCCGCTGCTGCCGCGGCTGTTCGGCGCGCGGCGTCTGCGCCTGGGCTGGGCGGGGCTGTGCATGCGGCTGCACGGGATGGGGACGCGCGGAGCGCTGCCCCTCCGGGCGCACCGGATGCGGCTGGGCCGGACGCGCGGAGCGCTGTCCCTCCGGGCGCACCGGATGCGGCTGTGCCGGGCGCGCGGGGCGCTGCCCCTCCGGACGTGCCGGACGCGGCTGGGCCGGGTGCGCGGAGTGCTGTCCCTCCGAACGTACCGGGCGCGGCTGGGCCGGATGTGCGGGGCGCTGCCCCTCCGGCTGTGCCGGACGGCGGCGGGCCGGCTGCGCGGCTGCCGAACGCTGCGGGCGGGACGAATCCTGCTCGTCGCGGAACAGCTCATCAAAGTTCTTAAAGTGATCAGACATGGTTCGGTCTCCCTGTCAACATGGAATTCGTCCCTGCCGCCCACACGGCGGAGGAACCCCCATGCCCCGAGGGGCATAAGATAAGGCGACGGACGGAAACGGCGCCGTTTCTCCGGTCACGCCGGAAAACATTGCGCCAGATCCATGCACCGCGCGGGGTCTGGCCACGCAAAAATCAGTTGCGCGGAGAAAGGGTTTTGGTTATGTGCTGCGGAAATAATAATAGCTGTCTCTGGATCATCCTCATTCTGATCCTGCTCTTCTGCTGCGGCGGCTGGGGCAACTGCGGCTGCGACAACAACAATAACAACGGCTGCGGCTGCGGCTGCTAACGGCCTGACACTGATCGGGGCTCCTCCGGGAGCCCCGGTTTTTCCTGTGGGCGCAAAACGCCGTCCTCGGTTATGACGGCGAAAACCGGCACATCGTTCCATTCGGCCGGCAGCGCGTCGAGCAGGAACGCCGCGCGGATCAGCCCCACGGTGCAGCAGTCCGCACGCGCCAGAAAGCGGTCATAGTACCCGCCGCCGCGGCCGAGACGCCGCCCTGCGCGGTCATACGCCAGCGCCGGGACGAGCATCAGGTCGCCGGGCTGCGGCAGCAGCGTCCGCGCGCTGCGCGGCGGTTCGGGAATGCCAAAGCGCCCGGGCACGAGCGCACCGTCAAAGCGCGCGAACCGCATCTGCCCATCCGGCTGTGTGACCGGAAGCGCGACCGTCTTGCCGCGCCGCCGCGCCTGCGCAAGGATGGCGTGCGTGTCCACCTCGGGCACGACGCTGCAATAGGCAAAGATCCGCTCCGCCGCCTGAAACGCCGGCAGCGAGAGCACCTGCAGCGTGATGCGCACATCGCACGCGGCGTTCTCCGCCGGGTCGCTCTGCGAAAGCCGGGCGCGCAGCTGCGCACGCAGGGCATCCTTTTCCCCGGAAATGCTCACAGCGCGCTGCGGATGATGGAGAAGATCTCCTCGTGCTTTTCTTCCAGCGCGCGCTCAGCGCCGTCTTTCATAAACGGCACGATCGTCCAGCCATAGTGCGCGGCAGCGAGGCGGCCGATGCGCAGGCAGTTTTCCAGATAGGACACGTCCTGCTCATGAATATCGGCCTTGGTATTCTGCTTTTCCTGCCGGTGCTGCATCCGCTTGAGCGAGGTCGGCAGGTCCACGTCCAGATAGAGCACCAGATCCGGGCGCGGCAGGCCCATCTTGCCGTACTCCAGATCGTACAGCCAGTCAAAGAAGGCCGGCAGCTCCGCCTCCGGCAGCTTGGAACCCTGATGGATGGCGTTTGAGGTCGTGTAGCGGTCCGAGAGGATCAGGCCGCCATTTTCATAGATCTCGCCCCAGTCGGTGCGGTAAGACGCATAGCGGTCGACCGCGAAAAACGTGGACGCCGCATAGGCGTTGACATCCGACGGATGCGCGCCGAACGCGCCGTTGAGATACATGCGGATGAGCGCCGACGACTCCTGGTCGTAGCGCGGAAAGACGATGTGATGATAGGCCATGCCCATCTCGTCAAAACGAGCGCACAGGCGGCGGTACTGCGCGGATTTTCCGCTGCCGTCAATGCCCTCCAGTACAATCAGTTTACCCTTCGCCATAGTGTTTCTTCCCCCGAAGTTTGCAGCCGATGGCCGCAAACAGGAATTTCGGCAGCTTCATCATGCGGCCGATGCGCTTCGGCTCTTTGATGAGCCGGTAAAACCACTCGAGTCCGAGCTTCTGGAACAGCTTCGGCGCACGCTTGACATTGCCGGCGAACACGTCCAGACTGCCGCCGAGGCCGGCCATGAGGCCGACGCGCAGGCGCGGTGCGTTGCGCTGCATCCAGAGCTCCTGCTTCGGCGCGCCAAGGCACACGAGCAGCAGATCCGGCTGCGCAGCGTTGATCTTCTCCACCACGGGGTCGTCGTCCTGAAAATAGCCGTCGTTCGTCCCGGCGATGACAAGGCCGGGAAAACGCTCACGCATTTTCTCCGCCGCCGCATCCGCGACGCCGGGCTTGGCGCCCAGCAGGAACACGCTCTTGCCCTCCTGCCCCATCTGCGCCATCAGCGCCGAGGCAAAGTCGATGCCCGGCAGCTTCGCGCGCAGCGGCGTGCCGAGGATCTTCGCGCCGTAGATTACGCCGATGCCGTCCGGCAGCACGAGATCCGCTCCCTGTACGGCCTGCATGGCCGCGGGATCGTCACGGCAGAGCATCACGATCTCCGGATTCGGCGTGACGACATAGGCCGCGCGCCGCTCCGCCATCAGGTCACGCGCACGCGCTACCGCTTCGTCCATCGTCAGGCTGTCAAACCCGACGCCCATTACGTCAATTCGCATGAAAACCTGTTTCCTCCGTTATACCTGGGCAAAGACTTCGCCGATCTTCTCATGGATGATGAGATTTGCCTGATCGTCATACGGCGTGGCGCTGCGGTTGATGAGCACCAGCTTGCTGCCCCGGTAGTAATTCAAAAGTCCGGCCGCGGGGTACACGGCCAGCGACGTGCCGCCGACGATGAGCACCTCCGCCTCGCGGATATAATGGACTGCCTTGGACACGACATCGTCGTCCAGGCACTCCTCATAAAACACAATGTCCGGCCGGATGATGCCGCCGCAGTCACAGTGCGGCACACCGGTGCCGTGGTTGACGCGCTCCGCCGGATACGGCCGGCCGCAGCGCATGCAGTAGCAGCGGTGGATGCTGCCGTGCAGCTCGAGCACATTCTTGCTCCCGGCCGCCTGATGCAGGCCGTCGATGTTCTGCGTGATGACCGCCTGGAGCTTGCCCTCGCGCTCCAGCTCCGCCAGACGCAGGTGGGCACGATTGGGCTTGGCCCCGTCAACGACGAGCTTATCCCGGTGAAATTTGTAGTACTCCTCCGGGTGCGCCATGAAGAAGGAATGGCTCAGGATCGTCTCGGGCGGATAGTCATACTTCTGGTTATACAGGCCGTCCACGCTGCGAAAATCCGGGATGCCGCTCTCGGTCGAGACGCCGGCGCCGCCGAAAAACACGATCCGGTCGCTGCCGTCGATCCACTGTTTTAGCTGCTGAATGTTGTCCATGGACACTGCCTCCTGTTACACTGCCCCAAAAATGGGGGCATTTCTTATCATACAACGCTTCGCGCGCGGGGTCAACTTTGCGCGAGCAGAAAGCGCTCAATAGCCTCGGCCACGCCATCGTGGTCGCAGTCGGGCATGACATACCGCGCTGCGGCCTTCACGTCTGCGATCGCGTTGCCCATTGCGAGCGGCAGGCCGGCGTCGCGCAGGAGCGGGCGGTCGTTTTCCGAGTCGCCGATGGCGATCGTCGCGCTGATGGGAATGTTCAGGCAGCGGCACAGCGCCTGCAGCCCGCTCCCCTTATCGGTGCCGATGGCGTTGATCTCCACACCCGCACTCTCGCACGGGACGACCCAGGCGCGCACATCCTGCACACGCGCGAGGTACTTGGCGCGCTCGGCGGAATCGACAAAGTAAAAATCCAGCTTTTCCACGGGATAGGGCGCTGCGAGAAAGCGCCGCTCCATGTCCTCGCAGGCCGTGCAGTGGGATTTGAAATTGTCCACATAAGCGTCCATGCCGAAGTGCTGCGGGTCATCGAGCAGCTCCGGGCGGTAGAGCGCCTCGCCGTTGAAGAAGAGGATCGGGAAGCCGTCGAGCCCCTCGAACGCGCGGACAAGCTCTGCCGCGACATCTGCCGGGAGGTTCTGCGCCGAAATGATCCGATCCTGCGCGCAGTCGGCCACGGCAGCGCCGCTGGACGTGATGGCATAGCGCATGGCCGGAAACTGCGCCATATACGGCACGATCTGCCGGTAGCAGCGGCCGGTCGTCATGACGACGTGATACCCGCGCGCAAGCGCTGCCGTAACAGCGGCCTCCGTGCGCGGTGTGATCTCTTTTTGGGAATTGAGCAATGTGCCGTCCATATCGACGGCGATGAGCTGATATGCCATGGGACGTTCCTTTCTGCACAGTTTCACAGCATATATTGTACCCGTTTCAACCCGACCTGTCAACCGGACGTGCGGGACTTGAACCCGCACGCCAAAGCCGCTATAATGGCGGCAGACCGATTTTTAAGGAGTTACCGCTATGTATGTTGACCAGAATTTATATCACGGCCGCCCAGTGAGTGGGCAGCGGCTGGACAAGGAGCTGCGCTGCTACGACCTGCTCGACCGTCTGGGGCTCGCCTACGACCGGGCCGATCACGACGCTGCCGACACGATCGAAGCCTGCGCCGCCGTGGAGCAGGTGCTCGGCGCCGGGATCTGCAAGAATCTTTTCCTCACGAACCGGCAGCAGACGGCATTTTATCTGCTGCTGATGCCGGGGCACAAGCCGTTTCGCACGAAGGATCTCTCGCACCAGATCGGCAGCGCGCGGCTGTCGTTTGCCTCCCCGGAGCATATGCTCGAGCTGCTGGACATCGCGCCCGGCTCTGTGAGCGTGCTGGGGCTGATGAACGACCATGACGGGCGCGTGCGCCTGCTCATCGACCGCGACCTGCTGCAGGATGCGTACCTCTGCTGCCACCCGTGCATCAACACGTCAACGCTCAAGCTGCGCATGGCGGACGCCATCGACGTGCTGATCCCGGCGCTGGCGCACGCACCGACGTATGTGGACCTGCCGGTGTACGAACCGCAGACCTGAAAAAGCAAGAAAAAAATCCTGCATCCGAAGATGCAGGATTTTTTGTTTGCATTAGTAGTAACGCTTATTCTTGTTCTTGCGAGCAGCCTCCGACTTTTTGCGGCGACGAACGCTGGGGCTCTGGTAGTACTCCTTGCGGCGCAGATCAGACATGACGCCGGCCTTGGCACAGCTGCGCTTAAATCTCTTGAGCGCGTTGTCCAGAGACTCGTTCTCCTTGACGTAGATTTCAGACATTTTATTCCCTCCCTCCAAATACGCCTTGCGGCGCTTCAAGGGCCATCATGCATGGCTTTAGCGTTAATATTATAATTGCAATTACCGCCGATGTCAAGATGAAGTTATGCCTTCGGCTTCAAAATCAGGTTGACGAGCTTGTTCGGGACGTGGATGACTTTGACGATCTGCATGCCCTCCATCTGACGCTGGACCTTGTCGAGCTGCAGCGCCGCGTCGACGACGGTCTGCTGGTCGCTGTCCTTGGCGACGGTGACGGTGCCCTTGAGCTTGCCGAGCACCTGCACGGCCATGGTAACAGTCGTGTCGACCGTCTTGGCCTCGTCATACGTCGGCCAGTCGCACTGGCAGCACATCTTGCCGTACTTGGCGGCAAAGCCGAGCCGCTCCCAGAGCTCCTCGACGATGTGCGGCGCAAACGGGCTGAGCAGGAGCAGCAGCTGCTCCATGTCGCCCTTCGTGCAGCCGTTGGCGGCAAACTCGTTGACCATGGTCATCATGGACGCGATGGCGGTGTTCATCTTCAGTTCGTCGATATCCTCCGTGACCTTCTTGATGGTCTTGTGGATGATCGCCTCGTTCTTGTCCGAGATGGCCGGATCGTCCGTGCAGCTCTCGGCCAGATTCCAGACACGGTCGAGGAAGCGCTTCGAGCCCTTGACGGCCTCGTTGGACCAGGTGACGGCCTTCTCAAAATCGCCGATGAACATGATGTGCAGGCGCATGGTGTCCGCGCCGTACTGATCGACGATGTCGTTGGGATTGACGACGTTGCCGCGGGACTTGGACATTTTTTCGCCGCCCTCGCCGAGGATCATGCCATGGCTCGTGCGCTTCTGATACGGCTCCTTGGTCGGCACGACGCCGATATCATACAGGAACTTGTGCCAGAAACGGCTGTAGAGCAGGTGGAGCGTGGTGTGCTCCATGCCGCCGTTGTACCAGTCGACGGGACTCCAGTAGTCCAGCGCCTCTTTGGAAGCGAGCGCTTTGTCATTGTGCGGATCCATGTAGCGCAGGAAATACCAGCTCGAGCCGGCCCACTGCGGCATGGTGTCGGTCTCGCGCTTGGCAGGGCCGCCGCACTGCGGGCAGGTGGTGTTGACCCAGTCGGTCATCTTGCTGAGCGGACTCTCGCCGTCGTCGGTGGGCTCATAGCTGTCCACCTGCGGGAGCACGAGCGGGAGCTGATCCTCCGGGATCGGCACCCAGCCGCACTTCGGGCAGTTGACGAGCGGGATCGGCTCGCCCCAGTAACGCTGGCGGCTGAAGACCCAGTCGCGCAACTTGTAGTTGACCTTTTCCTTGCCGAAGCCCTGCTCCACGACGTATTTCTTCATGGCGGGGATGGCTTCTTTAACGGTCATGCCGTTGAGGAAGCCGGAGTTGACCATGACGGCGCTGTCGTCCTTGGCGACGAAGGCTTCCTTCGTCACGTCGCCGCCGGCGACAACCTCGACGATCGGCAGGCCGAACTTCGTGGCAAACTCCCAGTCGCGCTGGTCGTGGCCAGGAACGCCCATGACGATGCCGGTGCCGTAGCCCATGAGGACGTAGTCCGAGACGAACATGGGCAGCGCCTTGTGCGTCACGGGGTTCATGACCTCGATGCCCTCGAGACGGACGCCGGTCTTTTCCTTGTTGAGCTCGCCGCGCTCAAAATCGGACTTGTGCGCAGCCTCTTCCTGATAGGCGGCCACGGCGTCCCAGTTGGCAATGTGCGGCTGCCACTGCTTGAGCAGCGGATGCTCCGGCGAAATGACCATGTACGTCGTGCCGAAGAGCGTATCGGCACGGGTGGTGTAGACGGTGATATCGTCGCCGACATTGGTCTTGAACGTGATCTCCGCGCCGGTGGAGCGGCCGATCCAGTTGCGCTGCTGGGTCTTGACGCGCTCGATGTAATCCACATCGTCCAGATCGTCGATCAGGCGCTGGGCATACTTCGTGATGGCGAGCATCCACTGGCTCTTCTCCTTGCGCACGACCTCGCTGCCGCAGCGCTCGCAGACACCGTTGACGACCTCTTCATTCGCCAGCACGCACTTGCAGCTCGTGCACCAGTTGACGGGCATGGTGGTCTTATAGGCCAGACCGTGCTTATACATCTGCAGGAAGATCCACTGCGTCCACTTATAGTAGCTCGGATCGGTCGTATCGACCGCACGATCCCAGTCAAAGCTGTAGCCGAGCATTTTGAGCTGCTTGGTGAAGTTGGCAATGTTGTTTTTCGTCACGACGGCCGGGTGGATATGGTTCTTGATGGCGTAGTTCTCGGTCGGCAGGCCGAAGGCGTCAAAGCCGATCGGGAACAGAACGTTGTAGCCCTGCATCCGGCGCTTGCGGCAGATGATATCCATCGCCGTGAACGGGCGCGGGTGGCCGACGTGCAGGCCCTGGCCGGAGGGGTACGGGAACTCGATCAGGCCGTAAAACTTCGGCCGCGGGTCGCCGGTGACGGCTGCGAAGGGCTTTTCTTCCTCCCAGCGCGCCTGCCATTTTTTCTCGATCGCCTGGAAATCGTACTTCATAGCATTCACTTCTCTCTGAAAAATCAAAAAATCATAAGTAGGTCACGGGGCGGAACAAGCATCCGCCCCGGTTGGTTTTGTTTTGGCGCTCAGGTGCGCATATCGGAAATGTCCACGACCTCCGCGTCGCTCCAGAGCCGCTCCAGATCGTAAAACTTGCGGGCCTCGTCCTGGAACACGTGCACGATCACGCAGCCATAGTCGAGCAGGACCCAGCTGCCGCTGCGGTACCCCTCCCGGCGCAGGACGGGTTCGCCCACGTCGTCCGCCGCCGCTTCCACGGCGTCGGTCAGGGTCTTCACGTGCGTCGAGGAGTTGGCCGTGCAGATGACAAAATAGTCTGCCAGCGTCGTCAGGTCCTGGGTTTTGAGCAGCTGAATGTTCTCGCCCTTTTTTGCGTCCAGCGCCTTGACGATGACCGCAGCAAGCTCGTTAGCAGGCATCATAATGCTACATCCTTCCTTCTTATTACCATTTGTTTGGGCCCTGAACCGTGCCGGAAGTGGCCACGACCTGCCCATTGGATTCATAGAGAATGTCCACATCCGCGGACGTGATCTCCTTCGTATAGGGGTTGAGCCAGGTGTTGAGATAATCCAGCCACTCGTCCACGTGGATGAACACGTAGGACATACCGTTTTTGGTGCCGGTGTAATTGGCGGGGATCGTCTCAAACGAGATGGCGCTCTCATCGAGCTTCAAAAACTCCTTGACATAGAACATCACATTGCCTGCCGACAGGTTTGTGGTGACGTCCTTTTCATAGATGTCAATGAGTTTGTTGAGATTGGGGATGTTGTGCAGCTTCAAAAACTGGCTCGTCATGGCCTTAAGCAACTGGTGCTGCACGTCGATGCGGCCGATATCGCCGTTGGCATACGTGTTGCGGAAGCGGAACACACCCATGGCCTGATAGCCGTTGAGGTGCTGATAACCCTTCTGGACATGGATGCTCAGATCCTGACCGGGGTCGTCATAGTCCATATCGACCGGGACGTCGAAGTCGATGCCGCCCATGGCGTCAATGAGTTCGACGAACACCTCCACGTCAAAGAGCGCATAACTGTCGACCCGGTAGCCGAGAATCTGCTCCGCGCCGCCGATGAGCGCCTCCACGCCGTCCTTGCCGTTGTTCTCAGCCGCGGCGTAGTACTGGTTCATCTTCTTGGGCTTGTAGGACACGTTCACGGCCGTATCGCGCGGGATGCTGACAAACTTCAGAGACTGATTCTCCGTGTCGAGCATACCGACAAGTACGGTGTCCGTCAGGCCGGCCGCGCGGTCCTTGCCGGCGATGAGGAACGTGTAGCACCCTTTCTTGCGGCCGTCTGTGCTGACGCTCACATCGTCCGAATCGCCGTCGCTCAGGCTCGGCGGGCTGACCCAGTGGTTCATCAGGATCGCAAACTCGCCGATGAGCAGCGCCAGCACCACGACCACGATAACCGTGATGCGCACTTTTTTCTTTTTCTTGCGCTTTGCCTGCGACTGCTGCGCCTGCACGCGGTGGTTCACCGCCGCAGATGCCTCGGAAAACGGGTCGTCCTGAAAGCCGCTGCCGTCATCGTAGGAATCGTCATAGCCGCCGTCGTAACGGTCGTAACCCTGATCGTCATATCCGCCGTAATCGCCCGGATAGCGATCGTCACTCTGTCGTCTTTTCATATTCTTTTTCCCTGCCCTGATACCAGTTTAATGCCTGCACCGTGTTCTCGTGCGGCGTGATGCCGCCGGCCTTCAGATCCTCCAGGCTCATCTTCAGCCCGAGCACCATGGCCGCATCCAGATCGGTGTAAGCGAGCCGCCGCAGCTCGTCCACGCCGTCAAAATCCCGCGACGGCTCGATATAGTCGGCCATATACAGGACCTTTTCGAGCGTGGTCATATCGGGCTTGCCGGTCGTGTGCCAGCGGATGGCATTTTCTATCTCAAGTGGTACGCCGAAACGATCCCTGGCCACGGCAGCGCCGGTTTTGGCGTGCAGGAGCTTGGTGTTGGCCGTTTCGACCGTATCGTTTATGATACCATATTTATCAGACAATAGCAATTGGTCAGATAGCTCTAATTTTTTCGTGCAATCGTGCAAAATTCCGGCCTCTGCGGCAGCATCCGGATCGCAGCCCCAGCGCTCGGCGAGGTGGCGCGCCTCGTGCTCGCAGCCCCAGACATGGGAGATACGCCGCGGCTTGAGCATGGGGTAAGCCTGCTCGCGCAGCCAGTTGAGATTGGGCTTTGCGCCGTAGAGCCGCTGCTGGATGATGTGCGCATACACATTCGGCGCGAGGTACTCGCTGCCCCGCCGCTGCGGCAGCAGCGCACGAACGGCCGTGCTCGTGACCGGGACCGGCTCGGCCGGCAGGGCGATGACGCGCGCATCATACGTCTCGCGCAGGTAGGCGCTGAAGCGCTCGACCTCCGCATGCTCATCGCCCGTGCGGGCGAGCGCGACAAGCGTCACCTGAGCGAGCAGATACCGAAAATCGTGCCACTGCTCAAACGTCGTGAGCATATCCGTGCCGATGACGAGATACAGCTCCGCGTCCGGATTGCACGCGCTCAGCTCGCGCACGGTGTCGGCCGTGTAGCTCTTGCCGGAGCGGTGCAGCTCCATGTCAGAGACCTCCACGCCCGGCTCGTCTGCGAAGGCCATCATCGTCATGAGCAGGCGCTCCGCCGGCTCCGGGCTGCCCGCCGTGAGCTCCTTGTGCGGCGGGATGCGATCCGGAATGACGAGCGTCAGATCCGGCCGGATGGCCGCGCGCACCGCGCGCAGCGCGGCCGTATGTCCCAGATGCGGCGGGTTGAAGCTGCCGCCATAGATGCAGATCTTCATTTGCGTGCCTTTTTCACGAGCTCGATCTTCGGCTTCTGCTCGTTGCGCTTATAGAGCACGAACTTCGAGCCGATGACCTGCACGGGTTCTGCGCGGCAGACCTCGGCGAGCCGGTCGCACGCCTCGCGCGCGGACAGGAGCGAGTTTTCAAGCACGCGGCCCTTGACGAGCTCGCGCGCCTTGAGCGCGTCGCTCATCTGGGTGATGATGTTGTCCGTGATGCCGCCCTTGCCGATGTGGACGATGGTGTCCTCCGTCGCGGCGAGACCGCGCAGCTGGGCGCGCTGTTTACTTGTCAGCATAGTAGTTCCTCAATTCTTCTTTCAGGATTTTGAGCGCATTCCCGCGGTGGGAAATGGCGTTTTTCTCTTCCGGGCGCAGCTCCGCCATGGAGCAGGCATAGCCGTCCGGCTGAAACACGGGGTCATAGCCGAAGCCGTTTTCCCCGCGCGGCGCAAACAGGATGCTGCCCTCGCACGTGCCGCGGGCGCGCAGGACGTCGCCGTTCGGAAACGTGCAGCAGATGCACGACACGAACCGGGCCGTGCGGTCGGTGCGGTCGCCGAGGTTATGGAGCAGGAGCGTGTAGCGCGCGGCGTCCGAATCCTCGTGCCGGCCGGTATAGCGGGCCGAGTGCACGCCGGGCGCGCCGCCGAGCGCATCGACCATAAGGCCGGAATCGTCCGCGACGGCGGGCTGCCCCGTCGCGCGGGTCACGGCAATGGCCTTCAGGTAGGCGTTTTCCTCGAAGGTCTCCCCCGTCTCGTCCACCTCAAAGTGGCAGCCGGCCGCGCTCTGCGGGATGATCTCGATGCCCATGTCCGCAAAGATAGCGCGAAACTCCTCGAGCTTATGTGCGTTGTTGCTTGCAAGGATCATGACAGCAGCGCCTCCACAAATTCCGCGGGCTTGAACTCGAGCAGATCGTCGATCTGCTCGCCAACACCGACATATTTCACCGGCAGCTGCAGGTCGTTTGCGATGGCAAAGACGATGCCGCCCTTAGCCGTACCGTCGAGCTTTGTGAGCACGATGCCGGTGAGGTCGGCCGTGTCGAGAAACTGCTTGGCCTGGATGAGGCCGTTCTGGCCGGTCGTGGCATCGAGCACCATGAGCGTTTCGATATCGGCCTCCGGCAGCTCGCGGCGGATGACGCGGGTGATCTTATTGAGCTCGTTCATGAGGTTTGTTTTGTTGTGCAGGCGGCCGGCGGTGTCGATGATGACAACGTCCGTGCCGCGGGCCTTCGCCGCCTGAATGGAGTCGAACACCACGGCGGCGGGATCGGATCCCTCCTCGTGTTTGACGATGTCCACGCCCGCGCGCTGCGCCCAGACGGTGAGCTGGTCGGCCGCCGCGGCGCGGAACGTGTCCGCCGCCGAGAGCAGAACGCGGTTGCCTTCTTTCTTGAGCTGGGCGGCAAGCTTGCCGATCGTCGTCGTCTTGCCGACGCCGTTAACACCGACGACGAGCACGACCGACGGCTGCGTCGTGAGCAGGAGCATGGTGTCCTGCACTTTGAGGATGCGCGTGAGGATCTGCACGAACTCCTTTTTCACCTCCGCGCCGGTGCGCAGCTTCTTGAGCTCGATGGCCTTGCGTAGCTGCGCGATGGCCTTGGTCGTCGTCTCCACGCCGGTGTCGGCGAGGATGAGCGTCTCCTCAAGGTCCTCGAAAAATTCCTCGTCCCCCGGCTCATAGGCGGCAAAAATACCGGTCAGCTGGGCGTCCATCTTCGTCTTGGTCTTGGTCAGGCCCTGTTTGATCTTATCAAAAAATCCCATAGAACTATCTTCTCCGTTACGATATGGTTTTAGCCGCTTCATCCAGCGAAAGCTCGATGACGCGGGACACGCCTTTTTCCTGCATGGTCACGCCGAACAGATGGTCGGCCTCCTCCATGGTGCCGCGGCGGTGCGTAATGACGAGAAACTGCGTGTTCTTGGCGAGGCGGCGCATGTACTGCACATAGCGCGTGACATTTGCCTCGTCGAGCGCAGCCTCGATCTCGTCCATGACGCAAAACGGCGTCGGCCGCACCTTCAAAATGGCAAAATAGAGTGCGATGGCCACAAACGCCATCTCGCCGCCGGACATGAGGCTCAGCGTCGAGAGCGCCTTGCCGGGCGGCTGCACCTTGATCTCAATACCGCTGTCGAGCACGTGCTCCGGGTCTTCAAGCACGAGCGCGGCCTTGCCGCCGCCGAACAGCTCCAGAAATGTCTGGCGGAACGCCTGGTCGATCGCCTGAAACTGCGTGGTGAAGATGCCCTCCATCTCCCCCGTCACGTCGGCGATGATGCCGGTCAGCTCGCGCTTGGCCTTGAGGATGTCGTCCCGCTGGCCGGTAAGGAAGGTGTAGCGCGTGTTCACGCGCGTGAATTCGTCGATCGCGCCGAGGTTCGGCGTGCCCAGCGCGCCGATATTGCGCCGCAGCTCGGCGATCTGCCGGTTGGCCTTCGTCATGTTCTCGATCGGCTGGCGCAGCGCCTCGGCCGCCGTGCGGCTGAGCTCATAATTGTCCCAGAGTTTATCGAGGATCTGCTTTTCCTCCATGTCGGCCGAGAGCTTTTTCTGCTCGAAGCGCGACACGAGCCCCTGCATATCCAGCAGATCGCGGTTGCGCGCCTGCGCGTCGCGGTCGGTGCGGGTGCGCTGGCCCTCGAGCTCCAGCTTGCGGCTGCTGCACGCGGCGAGGTCGCTGCGCAGCGTTTCGGCGCGCTGGCGCAGTTCGGCCAGGCGGCGCTCATGCATCTGCAGGGTCCGCTGCAGCTGCTGTGTGCCGGCCTCGGCCTGCTCGATCTGGGCGAGGCGGGCCGTGCGGTCACCGGTCATTTCCTCAAAGAGGTCGTGGATCTGTTGCGTCGTGCGCGTGATGGTCTCACGCTCGGCGTCCAGAGACGCCGACTCCGCCCGCAGGCCGGCCAGCTGATCGGCCAGTTCCTGACGGCGGCGGTCAAACGCGCCACGGCCCAGCTCGCTCCGGTCGCGCTCTGCGCGAAGCGCGGCGAGCGCCTGCTCCGCCGAAAGCGCGTCGGCGCGGGCGGCCGCGATGCGATCCTGATTCGCCTTCTGCTGCGCGCGGCAGGCGTCGATGGACGCATTCTGTCCCGCAATGGTCTCCTGCGCGGCGTTTTTCAGCAGCGCGACCTGCGCGGCTTCGGACTCCGCCTTGTGCAGCGTCTCGATCGCCTGCTCCAGCTGCGCCTGCACGGTGTCGAGCTGCGCATGGGCCGCGTCGAGCGCCGTCTGCGCGTCCTCAAGCTCGGCCTCGCACTGCTTTTTCTCCAGCGTGAGCGTGTCGAGCGCCGCGCGCAGGCGCTTGAGCTCGTTTGCGCGGGAAAGGATGCCGCTGCCCTTGGCGGCGCTGCCGCCGGTGAGCGAGCCGCCCGCGTTGACGAGCTGCCCGTCGAGCGTGACGATGCGGTAGCGGTGGTCATAGCGCCTGGAGATGGCGATGGCATCTTTCATCGTCTCGGCCACGACGGTGCGGCCGAGGAGATTGCTGACGATATTGCGGTAAGCGGCGGCGCAGGTGACAAGCGTATCGGCCACCCCGACATAGCCCGGCTCCTGATCCGGCACGCTGTTTAAGTGCATCGGACGGATGGTATCGAGCGGCAGGAACGTCGCGCGGCCGGTCTCGCGCCGGCGCAGCAGCTCAATGGCCTGCGCGCCGCAGCTTTGCGTATCGACAACGATGTTCTGCGCCGCGGCGCCGAGCGCCGTCTCGATGGCGAGGGCGTAGCGGTCGCCAGTCTTGATGAGGTTTGCGACCGGGCCGCGCACGCCGCGCAGCGTCCCCTTTTCGGCCGCGTGCATGACGGCCTTGACCGCGCGGTTGTAGCCCTCGAAGTCCTTTTCCATCTCCGTGAGCATACGGATGCGCGACTCGGTGCTGCGCAGGTCAACCGTCAGACCGGACAGCCGCTCCTGCTGTCGGGTGAGCGCCTGCTCACAGGCGGAAAGGCGCTGGGCCTTTTCCCTTTGCTCCGCGCGCAGGGCGTCGCACGCGGTGCGCGCCTGCTGCTGCGCTGTCTGCTTTTCCTGCTGCTGCGTCTCAAGCGCCGCCAGATGCTCGGCCGCTTCCGCGGCGGCGGTGGCGACGGCGTTTTCCTGATCGAGCAGCTCCTGCGATTTATCCGCCAGGAGCGTGATGCGCGTGCGGCACTCGGCCAGCGCGCTGCTCTGCGCGCTCTCTTTGGCGAGCAGCTCCGTGTACGCGCGCTCGGCCTCGCCGGAGGAGGCCGCGTTGCGGTCGATCTCGGCGAGCACGGATTGTATCTCCTGCGCGTGCTGCGCCTTTTCGGCCTCGATCTCCTGCAGGCGGCGCTGCTGCGCGTCGATCTGTGCCTGCAGAGCGTCCGCACGGTCAGTCTGCTCGGATACCTCCACGCGCAGGCGCGCGATGCTGTCGGCACTGTTTTGCAGGTTCGTGCGCACGACGGCCGCGGCGCTCTCGCACTCGGCAGCGGCGCTCTCGGCCTCGGAGATCTGCTCGCGCGTGCGCTCGGACTCCAGATCCTTCTCGCGCATCTTCTGCGCGATGTTCTCCGACGCTGCATAGAGCTGCTCGAGCTCACGCTGCGCGCCGGCGAGGTTTTCCTTCGCGGTCTGATAATCGCGGTTCACGGTCTCAGCCTGCGCGTGCAGCCGGTCGAGCGTCTCCATCCAGACGGAAACCTCCGCGCTCTTGAGCTCGTCGCGCAGGCGGAGATACTTCTTCGCCGTCTCGGCCTGCTTGCGCAGGGGCTCGACCTGCAGCTCCAGCTCATCGACCTTGTCGTTGATGCGCAGGAGGTTTTCCTCCGTGCGGGCGAGCTTGCGCTCCGACTCCTCCTTGCGGTAGCGGTAGCGCGAGATGCCGGCCGCTTCCTCAAAGATCTCGCGGCGCTCGTTGCTCTTGCCGGAAACGATCTCGGCGATGCGGCCCTGCCCGATGATCGAGTACCCGTCGCGGCCGAGACCGGTGTCCATGAGCAGCTCGTTGATATCGCGCAGGCGGCAGGCCTCGCGGTTGATATAATATTCGCTCTCGCCGCTGCGGTAATAGCGGCGGGTGATCATGACCTCGGTGTTTTCGGTGTCGAAGATGCCGGTGCTGTTGTCAAGGATGAGCGACACCTGCGCAAAGCCCATGGGGCTGCGCTTTTCCGTGCCGCCGAAGATGACGTCCTCCATCTTGCCGCCGCGCAGCGTTTTCGTGCGCTGCTCGCCCATGACCCACAGGATGGCGTCCGATATATTCGACTTGCCGCTCCCGTTCGGGCCGACGATCGCCGTGATCTCCTGGTCAAAATTCAGGCGCGTCTTGTCCGGGAAGGACTTGAAGCCCTGGATCTCCAATGCTTTTAAGTACACAAAATCCCTCGCATATCCGGCGTTTGCGCGTGCAGAGACGCCGCTGATATCTCAAATCAAAGTAATACAAAGTAGAGTATACCGCCAAAAATGCCATTTTGCAACGGCCGGAGCGCATTTTTTCAGATGTGAAAAAATGCAGCCGCCTGCGTTTTCGCAGGCGGCTGCATGCCGTTATTGCGGCATCTGTTCGAGCGCGCACCGGGCGGCGGACTGCTCCGCCTCCTTTTTCGTGCGGCCGGTGCCGCGGCCGATCTCGCTGCCGTTGAGCAGCACGGCCATGGTGAATGTCTTGTTATGGTCCGGGCCGCTCTCGGCGCAGACGGTATAGGAAAGCGTCTGCCCGGCGCGGCGCTGCACGCGCTCCTGCAGCTCGGTCTTATAGTCCTCGACGTGGTGGATCTCCCCCTCGGCCAGACCGTTGAGGATGTGCGTGAGGATAAAGCGCTGCGCGGGCTCCAGCCCGCCGTCAAGATACATGGCGGCGATGACCGCCTCCACCGCGTCGGCGAGAATGGACGGCCGCTCTCTGCCGCCGCTGCGCTCCTCCCCGTGGCCGAGGCGGATATAGTCGCCCAGATGCAGCGTGAGCGCCACGCCGTGCAGCGCCTGCTCGCAGACGAGCTCGGCACGCAGGCGGCTCATCTTCCCCTCCGGCATGTCGGGATAGAGCTGATAGAGCCGCGTCGCCGTAACCATACCGAGCACGGAATCGCCCAGAAACTCGAGCCGCTCGTTGCTGGTATAGCCCCGCGCGCGGTTTTCATTGGCATAGGAGCTGTGCATGAGCGCATTCTCCAGCAGTGCCCGGTCGCGGAACGTGTAGCCCAGGCGGGCCTCCAGCGCCTCCATCAGTTGCTCTCCTTCGCCGCGTGCCTGTCCACACGCATATAGGCGATGTTGGCCGTGATGTCGTCAATGATGCCGGAATCGACAAAGGCGATCGCCTGACGGATGGCATTGTAGATCGCGCGCGCATCAGATGAGCCGTGGGCCTTGATGACCGGCTTGCTGATGCCGAGCATGGCCGTGCCGCCGACCTCGTTCGGGTCAAGCGATGCCTTGAGCGCGTGGAACTCGTCCCTGATGGCAAGGGCAGCCATCTTGGTCTTGAAGTTTTTCATGAAAATGCCCTTGAGCTGGCGCGTCATGTACTTGATGCTGCCCTCGATGCCCTTGAGCAGCACGTTGCCGGTAAAGCCGTCCGTGACGACGACGTCCACATCGCCGCTGAACACCTGCGACGCCTCAACGTTGCCGATAAAGCGGATGCGGCCGGCGGCGTCCGCCGCCTTGAGCAGCGGGAACGTCTCGTGCTGGAGCTCAGAGCCCTTGTGATCCTCGGTGCCGTTGCTGAGCAGGCCGACACGCGGTGCGGCGATGCCGAGCATGGTGCGGGCATAATAGCTGCCCATATAGGCAAACTGCAGCAGGTACTCCGGCGTGCAGTCGGCGTTGGCGCCGCAGTCGATGAGCATGACGCCCGCGTCGCCGTTCGGCAGCACGGGGGCCAGCGCCGCGCGGCGGATACCGTGGATGCGCTTGACGATGAGCGTAGCGCCGGTGAGCAGCGCGCCGGTGCTGCCGGCAGAGACGACCGCGTCGCCCTTGCCGTCGCGCAGCATATTGAGCGCGACCGTCATGGAAGCGTCCTTCTTGCGGCGGGTGGCTGTGCTGGGGTCGTCGTCCATGGTGATGACTTCGCTCGCGTCGATGATCTCGAGCTTGGCCTGCTCATTGCGCAGGCAGGCCTCAATGGCGGCGCGCTGGCCGACGAGCACGATCTCCGCGCCCAGCTCCTGCTGCGCGTGCACCGCGCCCTTGACGATCTCGTCCGGGGCGAGGTCACCGCCCATTGCGTCCACAAGAATTCTCATAGATGAAAAACCTCCTTTTGTTTCAGCCCGTCCAGGATCTGCAGGCTGCGCGCCGAGATCTCCGCGTTCTTATTGCGCTTGCCGCGCACGCGGTGATCCAGCGGTGTGATGATGCCAAAATTGATGTTCATGGGTTGAAAATCGCCGACGCTGCCGCCGGAAATGTACAGCGACAGTGCGCCGATGGCCGTCTCTTGCGGGAAATCGACAGGCGGCAGTCCGAGCAGCTGCGCGGCCGTCTCGATGCCGACGAGCGCGCCGGACGCACACGACTCCACATAACCCTCGACGCCGGTCATCTGCCCGGCGAAGCGGATGCGCGGGTCGCGCCGGAGACGATAATACCGGTCGAGCAGCTGCGGGGAATTTAAATAGGTGTTGCGGTGCATGACGCCGTAGCGGACGAACTCCGCATTCCGCAGCGCCGGGATCATGGAAAAGACGCGCTTTTGCTCGCCGAACGTCAGGTGCGTCTGGAAGCCGACAATGTTATACAGCGTGCCCTCGGCGTTGTCGCGCCGGAGCTGCACGACGGCGTAATTATCCCGCCCGGTGCGCGGGTCGCGCAGGCCGACCGGCTTGAGCGGGCCGTAGCGCAGCGTGTCCTCCCCGCGGCGGGCCATGACCTCGACCGGCATGCAGCCCTCAAAGACTGCACCGTCGTCAAAGCCGTGGATGGGCGCTTCCTTTGCGCTGCGCAGCTCCTGCACGAAAGCGGTATACTCCGCCTGATCCATGGGACAGTTGACGTAGTCGGCCGTGCCCTTGTCGTAGCGGCTGGCGAAAAAGGCGCTGTCCATGTCCACGCTATCGAGCGTGACGATGGGGGCAACGGCATCGTAAAAATGCAGGTCGAACTCCGGGCAGAGGCGCTGGATCTCGGCCGCCATGGCATCGCTCGTGAGCGGGCCGGTCGCAATGACGACCTCACCGTCCGGGATGGCGTCGGCCTCGGCGCGCTCGACGGTGATGTTCGGATGCGCGCAGATGCGCTCCGTGATCTCGCGCGCGAACGCCTCGCGGTCCACGGCGAGCGCGCCGCCGGCGGCGACGCGGTTGTGATCCGCGCTCGCAAGCACGACGGAGTCAAGCCGGCGCAGCTCCTCCTTGAGCAGGCCGACGGCGTTCGTGAGCTCATCGCTGCGCAGGGAGTTGGAGCAGACGAGCTCGGCAAAGTTTTCGGATACGTGCGCGGGGGTCATTTTCTTGGGTTTCATCTCGATCAGGCGCACCGGGATGCCGCGCCCGGCCAGCTGCCACGCGCACTCGCATCCCGCCAGGCCCGCACCGATCACGGTCACTGGGGTCATAGCGTTCCTCCTCGAAAAAGGCGGCCGGTCAGGCCGCCTTTCCAATTATGCTTCCTTCTTGGGTTTCGTCGTCTTTTTGGCTGCCGGTTTTTTGGCGGCCGTTTTCTTTGCCGCGGGCTTTTTGGCAGCGGTTTTCTTTGCAGCGGACTTTTTTGCCGCCGGCTTCTTGGCCTCCGGCTTCGTCTCCTTGGACTCCGCCTCAACCTTGGGCTCGGCCGCGTCGTCCGCCGGTTTCGGCTTGCGCTTGTAGCCGCGCTTGTCGGGCGGCAGATAATTCGGGCACTCGGGGTTGATGCAAAACGGCTTGTTCGCGCCCTTGCCGGCGCGTTTGAACATGGTCTTGCCGCACTCGGGGCAATAGTCCTTCGTCGGCACGTCCCAGGTCATGAAGCCCTGGATGCTCTCGCCGCCCTCACCCTCGCCATGTCCCGGGCAATCATGCCCGCGCTCACAAGCGTAGTAGGCAAAGCCCTTGCGGGACGTGCGCTTGAGCAGACGGCCGCCGCAGGCCGGGCACTTGCCGGGCATCTCGACGACGATGGGCATCGTAAAGCTGCACTCCGGGTAGCCTGGGCAGGCAAGGAAGCGGCCGAAGCGGCCGTTTTTATACACGAGCTTGCGCCCGCAGTTCGGGCAGACCTCGTCCGACTCCTCATCCGGCACCTTGAGATGCTTGCCCTCGAGCTGGATCTCGGCGTTGTTGAGGTTCGCGTCAAAGTCTTTATAATACTCGCGCAGCACGTCCTTCCACGCCATCTTGCCGGCCTCGATCTTGTCAAGGTCCGTCTCCATGTTGGCGGTGAACTTCAGATCGACGATGTTGCGGAAGTACTCCTCCATCATCTCGGTCACGACGATGCCGAGATTCGTCGGGCGCAGGTAGCGCCCCTCCTTGACAACATAGTTGCGGCTGAGGATGGTCGAGATCGTCGGCGCGTACGTGGACGGACGGCCGATGCCCTTTTCCTCCATGGCGCGGATGAGCGTCGCCTCCGTGTAGCGGGCGGGCGGCTGCGTGAACTGCTGCTCCTTCGTGACGTTTTTAAGCTCCACGGCATCGCCCTGCTTGAGCGACGGCAGCGGACGGCGCACTTCGCTCGTCTCCTCGTCCTTCGCCTCTTCATACACGGCGGTGTAGCCCGCGAACTTCTGCTCGGAGTAGTTGGCGCGGAAGAGATAGCCCGCGCTGCCGGCATCCACGACGACGTTGTCGTACACGGCGTTGGACATCTGGCAGGCCGTGAAGCGGCCCCAGATGAGCCGGTAGAGCCGGTACTGCTCCGGCGTAAGGTCGTGGCGCACGCGATCCGGCGTGAGCGTGACGTCCGTCGGGCGGATGGCCTCGTGCGCGTCCTGTGCGCCGGCCTTGGTCTTATACGTGCGCGGCTTGCCGGGGTGGTACTCCGGGCCGTAATGCTCGACGATGAAGGACTGCGCGGCGGCGAGCGCCTCATCGGACAGGCGCTGCGAATCGGTACGCATATAGGTGATGAGGCCGATCGTGCCGCGGTCGGTAATGTCCACGCCCTCATAGAGCTGCTGCGCGACCGACATGGTGCGCCGCGGCGTCATGCCCAGGCGACGGGAAGCCTCCTGCTGCAGGGTCGAGGTGATGAACGGGGGCGACGGGCTGCGCTGCTTTTCGCCGCGCTTGACGCTCGCAATTTTGAACGGTTCGGCCGACACGGCGGCAATGATCTTGTCGGCCGTGGCCTCGTCCGGGACATCCATTTTCTTATCGGCCGTGCCGTAAAAGCGCGCCGTGAACGTGCCCGCGCCGCAGTCGAGCAGCGCGTCGAGCAGCCAGTACTCCTGCGGCTGGAAGGCGCGGATCTCGTTTTCGCGGTCGACCACGATGCGCGTGGCCACCGACTGCACGCGGCCGGCGGACAGGCCGGGCTTGACCTTGCGCCAGAGCAGCGGACTGAGCTTATAGCCCACGATGCGGTCGAGAATGCGGCGCGCCTGCTGCGCGTCGACCAGATCCTGATCGATCTCGCGCGGGTGCTGGATGCTCTCGGTGACGACCTTTTTCGTGATCTCGTTGAACGTCACGCGCTTGGCCTTGTCATCCGGCAGATCCAGCAACTCCTTCAGGTGCCATGAAATGGCCTCTCCTTCGCGGTCCGGGTCGGTCGCAAGATAGACGGTGTCGGCCGATTTCGCGCGCTTTTTCAGGTCGGCGATCACGTCCGCGCGGTCTTTCACGGGCAGGTACTGCGGCGTAAAATCACCGTCAATGTCCACACCCATGGTGCTCTTGGGCAGGTCACGCAGGTGGCCCATCGAGGCCACGACCTGATAATGATTGCCCAGATATTTTTCGATTGTTCTGGCCTTCGCCGGAGACTCGACGATCACCAGATCGGTTTTTGCTTTTGCCATCGGGTCTACTCCAACTCCTTATGATTCTGCGCAGTACCTGCGCGTACATTTAATGAAAAGCGTTTGCCCGGCTCCTGCCGGACGACGCCGCGGATCTGCAGCACGGTCAGCTCCGCGAGCACCTTACTCGCCGGCAGCTGCGTCTTTTCGATGATGAGGTCCACCTGTGTGCCGGGCGCATCGATCGCCGCGACGATCTGCAGTTGCTCGGTCGTGAGCGACTTCAGCTGCGCTTCCAGGTCAATATATGCCTCCGGCTGCGGCTTGTCAATCCTTTTCTCCGCAACCGGGCGGCGCACCTGTGCAAAGCCGCTGCCCGTCTCCGGCGGCGGTTCAGGCGCCTGGGTCTCGGGCGCGGGCGCGATGTTTTCCCGCAGCGTGCCGGGAAACATGCGGCGAAAATCGCTCAGCACATCCCACGCGCACGTGGCCGGACGGGCGCCGTCCTTGAGCAGCGCATTGCTGCCGGCCGAGGCGCGGGAGTCCGCGTTGCCGGGCACGGCAAAGACCTCCCTGCCCTGCGTGACGGCATCGTCGGCAAACAGGAGCGCGCCGCTTTTCTCCGGTGCTTCGACCACGACCGTCGCCACCGCGAGACCGGACGTGATGCGGTTGCGCAGCCGGAAGCCAAAGCGCGGCACGGACATATTCGGCGCAAACTCGCTCACAACGGCGCCGCAGCGCGCGACCTCCTGCGTGTATGCACCCGCAAAATCCAGGTTGATCGCCGTACCGGACACGCCCACGCAAATGCCGCCGGCGTGCAGCGCGCCCTCGGCGGCCGAGCGGTCGATCCCGGCGGTGAGGCCGGAGAGCACGATACCGCCGTGCCGCACGATCTCGGAGCCGAACTTGCGCGCGGTGCGCACGCCATACGGCGTTGCGCTGCGCGTGCCGACCACGGCGACGGCCGCGCGGTCGTCGAGCTGCGGCAGCGTGCCGCGCACGTAGAGCACGAGCGGCGGGTCGTAGATCTGCAGCAGGCGCTGCGGATAGGCGGCGTCCTGGATCGTCAGGATGCGGATATGCTCCCGGTCACAGATGGCGAGCGCGCGGTTGGCATCCTTCAGGTCTTTATCCAGCAGCAGACGGAGCTCCTCCGGGCGCAGCGGCACACGGACACGGTAATCCGCCTCCGTGGCAAAATATACATCACGCGGCGTGCCGAAATGCTCTACGAGCGCGAGCTTCATCTTCGGGCGCACGCCAAAGCGCATGGACAGCCAGGCCCAATATTGCAGCTGCGACATTTGCGCGCCTCCTCACATCCCGGTGCGGGCGATCTCCCACATGACGACCGCCGCGGCCACCGCCGCATTGAGCGACTCCGCCCCCGGCTGCATGGGGATGATGATCTGCCCGTCGCACTGTGCGAGCAGCTGCGCGCTCAGGCCGCGCCCCTCGCTGCCGATCGCCACGGCGGCCGGCGAGAGCGGCACGCACCGCAGATCCTGCGCCGCATCCGTCAGCGCCGCGCCGTAGAGCTTCAGCCCGCGGGCATGCAGCAGCTGCAGCAGCTCGTCCGTCGTGCACGTCAGCACCGGCTGGCGGAAGAGCGCGCCCATCGCAGCGCGCACGGTCTTGGGGCTGTAGAGATCGGCGCACGCGCCGGTGAGTACCACGGCATCCATGCCAAGGGCGTTCGCCGTGCGGATGACCGTTCCGACGTTGCCGGGATCCTGCACGCCCTCGAGCACGATGACGTGCCGCAGCGGCTGCGGCAGGCGCATCTCCGGGAGGCGCACGGTAAAGACCGGGCCGGGCGAATGCATGAGCGGCGAGGCATAGGCGACGAGCTCCGCGTCGGCCGTATACTGCGCAGCGCCGTCCGGCAGCGGGAACGCCGCCGCATCGCGCCAGAGCACGGACGTGACCTCCGCGCCGAACTGCAGCGCCTCGCGCAGCAGCTTTTCACCGTCGCAGACGTACTCCCCCGCGTCCCGGCGCACATCCTTATCCCTGGCCAGCGCGCGCAGGTGCAGGATATATTGATTTTTCCGCGACCGAATCTGCTCCATAAACCTGTTCTCCGCATATTCCATTACAATGTAATTCAAATATGTTCTTCATCTTATAACATCGCTCCACAATTTTCAAGTCCCGAGTTTCAGGAATTTGCAAAGCGCTGCAAATTTTCCGCCGCATACCCCAGCAGCGCGGCCCTGTCGTTCGGCAGCGTCTCATCCATGACCGCGTCCAGACACGCCTGCAGCGCCGCGCCGACCGCCCGGCCGCGCAGGCCGAGCGTGAGCAGATCATCCCCGTTGACCGCGAGGTCTTTGAGCGAGAAGCAGGCATCCGCCGCGAGCAGCTCGTCGAGCACGCGCTCCGCCTGCCGGTACGTCTCAACCCGGCCGGCACAGATGGCCGACTGGCCGCAGGTATCGGCAATGTGCAGCTCAAAAAGCTGCCGCACAGTCTCAACGCCGAGCTTGTTTATCAGCCGCCGGATGGGCTTTGCCTCCGGCGCGATGGGCAGGTCGTGATAGCGGATGAGCTGCATGATGCGCGTGCGCCCGGCCGTGTCAAAGCGCAGGCGCGTGAGAATGCTCTCCGCCAGCTCGGTGCTCTTGGCCGCGTGGCCGTAAAAATGGCCGACACCATCCGGCCCGAGGGAAAAGCACGGCGGCTTGCCGACATCGTGCAACAGCGCCGCCCAGCGCAGCACCGGCTCCGGCGGGATGTGCTCCACGACCGCGGCCGTGTGCAGCCAGACGTCCCGGTCATGGTGCGGGTTATGCTGCTCGAAGCCGAACATCGGCCGCAGCTCCGGGATTGGGACGGCCAGCACATCGGAAAATTCCCGCAGAACTGCGTCCACGTTCTGCCCGCAGAGGAGCTTTGTCAGCTCGCTGCGCACGCGCTCCGCCGCGAGATACTGCAGCAGCGCGCGATTGCGATGGATGGCCGCCGCCGTCTCCGGCGCGATCTGAAAGCCGAGCACGGACGCAAAGCGCAGCGCGCGCAGGATGCGCAGCCCATCCTCCTGAAAGCGGCGGTCCGGCTCGCCCACGCAGCGCACAACGCCGCGCGCAATGTCCTCCGCCCCGCCGCAGACGTCGACCAGCCCCGTGCGCGGATTGTAGGCCAGCGCGTTCATCGTGAAATCGCGGCGCAGCAGATCCTCGCGCAGGCTGCGCGTAAAGCGCACGGCGTCCGGCCGCCGGTGGTCGGTATAGTCCCCGTCGACGCGGTAGGTCGTGATCTCAAGCGGCAGGCCGTCGAGCAGGACGGTCACGGTGCCGTGCCTGAGCCCCGTCTCGATGAGCCGCTCGCCGGCAAAGACGCGCTCGACCTGCGCGGGCTCGGCATTGGTCGTGATGTCCCAATCCCCCGCCGCGCAGCCACGCAGCGCGTCGCGCACAGCCCCACCGACGACATAGGCCTCCCAGCCCGCCGCCGTGAGACGATCGAGCGCCGTATGCACTTGTGACGGCAGGGTCAGCATGGGCAGCCTCCTCAGTTGTGGTGATAGATCTTCTTTTCCAGCGCAAAAATGCGGGCACTGAAGCTGCCGGCCGGCACGGTCGGCAGCGTTTCCGCATAGATCTCCATGCGGCTGTCGATGAGGTCAATGTAAGACAGCAGCTCCGCCTCCGCGCACATGGGCCGCACGGCCGCGCCGAACTCCGGCTCGCCGTGGTGCGAGAGCAGCAGGTGCTGCAGCAGCATGGACTTTTCCTCGGGAATGCCAAGCTCGCGCGCGGCGTCCGCGACCTCCTGCGCCCCCATGACCAGATGGCCAAGGAGCTGCCCGGCCGTGGAGTACTCCGTCACGATGCCGAGATCGGAAAACGCAAACTCCCGCTCCTTGCCGAAATCGTGCAGCAGCGTGCCGGTCAGCAGCAGGCTGCGGTCAATGACCTCCGGATACAGGCCCGCGAGAAAATCCGCCGTGCGCAGCATGTTGTAAGTATGCATCAAAAGGCCGGACAGGAAACTGTGGTGCACGCTCTTCCCGGCCGGAATGCGCCGGAATGCATCGAGGTGCCGCGCCAGCATCGTCTCGGCCACGCTGCGGTAATCCGCGTCCGTGATCGAGGCGACCAGCCGCTGCACGTCCGCCAGCGCGGCGTCCGCGTCGATGGGCGCCGTCGGCACGAGCAGCGCCGTGTCATAATCGTCCGCCGCTTCGGCCATACGGATGCGGTGGACGCTGATCTGCAGCGCACCGCGGTATTCCGAGACGCTGCCGCGGATCTTTACGACGCGGCCGGTATCGTCCGGGCGCGCGCCGATCGGGCCGCTGTAGTCCCAGATCTTGATCTCCACGCTGCCCGTGCGGTCGCAGATCGTACCGCTGAGAAACGGTTTGCCGTTGTTAGTCGTCTTGAGCGCCGCCGCGCGCAGAATATAAAAGCCCTCGACATCCATGCCGGGGAGCATATCCGCAATGGGTTTATTGAATTCCATGGCTCCGCCTTTCCGCCCGCAGAGCGGGTCGTTCGTTCTATAGGATAACTATACATTGCCGTGATTTTGCCCGTCTGTCAAGCCTTTTCCCGCAAAAATCCGCCCCGCCGCCGATGGCTCGGCCTGCGGGACGGAGGCATTCAGTGTTCGGCGCGGGCGATCCGCTCGGCCGCCTGCCGGCCAGTCGGCGTAGCGGCAAGGCCGCCGAGGCCGGTCTCGCGCAGGCTGGCCGGGAGCGCATCACCGACCTCGCCCATGGCATCGATGACCTCATCGACCGGGATGCGGCTCGTGATGCCGGCGACGGCCATATTCGCCGCGCTCACGGCATTGACCGCACCGATGACATTGCGCTTGACACACGGTACCTCGACCAGGCCCGCGACCGGGTCACACACCAGACCGAGCAGATTGCCGAGCGCGATGGCGTACGCATCCGCGCACTGCTGCGCCGTGCCACCGAGGATGTGCGTCAGCGCGGCCGCCGCCATGGCGCTGGCCGTGCCGATCTCCGCCTGGCAGCCGCCCTCCGCGCCGGCCACGCTCGCGCGCAGCGCCGTGACCTGGCCGAACCCGGCCGCGATATACAGCGCCTGCAGGATCGTCTCCTCCGCAACATCGCGCACCTCCGCAAGCGGGATCAGCACCGCCGGCAGCACGCCGCAGCTGCCCGCCGTGGGCGCGGCGACGATGCGCTTCATGCACGCATTGCACTCGGCCACCTTGAGCGCCTCTTCCGTCACGCGCTGAAAATACGTCCCGCCGAGGAGGCGGCTGGCCTCCGCCGCCGCGCGGAATCTGGCCGCGTCGCCGCCGATGAGCCCGCTGTTGGAGCGGTCGGATGCGCAGTACTGCCGGCTCGACTGCTGCATCGCCGTCCAGAGCGCCGCGATCTGGCGGTAGGACGCCGCAGCGTCATAGCCGTTTTCCTGACAGTCCGCATCACGGATGACGGCATAGAGCGGCTGCCCGCTCTCCTGTGCAGCCGAAAGCATGGATGCAATGCTCGAAAAGCTCATACCGGTTCCTCCTGATTAAAGATCGTGATCTTCTGAATGCCCTCGATGTGCGACAGCCACTGCTCGATGTCCTTCGGGATCGGCTGGTCACACTCGAGGATCATGACCGCGTAGCCGCCCTGCTCGCTGCGGTAGAGCTGCATGGTGGCGATGTTGACGTGCCGCTGCATGAGCGCCGCCGTCACGGCAGCGACATGGCCGGGCGTGTCCTGATTGTGGACAATGAGCGTGTTGTGCTCACCGGAAAAGTTCGTCTCGATACCGTCGATGGAGCGGATGCGGATGCGCCCGCCGCCGATGCTCTCGGCCACGATGTCCAGCGTGCGGCCCTTGGCGCCCGTGAGCTGCAGGCGCGCGGTGTTCGGGTGCGCGTTGCGCAGCTGCACGTTCCGGAACGAGAACGTCAGCCCCTGCTCCGCCGCGACGGCAAAGCTGCCCGGAATGCGCAGATCGTCCGGCTGCATACCGAGCAGGCCCGCGATCAGCGCGCAGTCCGTGCCGTGGCCATGACCGGTCAGGGCGAAGCTGCCGTGCAGCGAAATGTCCGCGTGCACCGGGCGGTCGCCGAGCAGTTTGCGGGCCGTCAGGCCGATGCGCACGGCCCCGGCCGTGTGGCTGCTGGACGGGCCGACCATGACCGGCCCGAGAATATCAAATAAACGCATGGCGCGCCTCCTTGGGTATACGAATCTTTTGCAAAATGAAATATGCGGTATTATACGCGCTCGGCGCGCAAAATGCAATGCCGATTCTCCGCCGGTGCGAAAATTTGGCGCAAAAATGCCGGCCGCCAACCGGCAGCCGGCAATATTCGGCAGATCAGTGCTCCTGGATCATCATGCGGATGATCGTGCGGTCGGTCTCGCGCATGCCCTCGCTCGCAAGTGTGCCGATGTTGCGGATCGTGTTCTCCACGCCCTTGACGACGATGCCGTCGCCGCCGTAGAACTGGCTCTCGTGCATCTGCATCTGCATACCCAGCAGACCCGCCTCGACTGCCGAGGCGATCTTGGCCGCGCAGCTCGCCTTCGCGCCGTCGCAGATCATGCCGGAGTCGATAGCGATGGCGTTGACGATGGTGTGCGCGATCTCACGGAACTGCCCGCCATACAGATACGTCACGCCCGCGGCCGCGCCGCAGCCGGCCGCCGTAGCGCCGCAGTAGGCGGACAGGCTGCCGATGCCGGTTTTCAGATGGATGGTGACGAGGTTCGACACCACGAGCGCGCGGTAGAGCATCTGCTGCGTGACGCCCAGCTCCTTGGCATAGACAATGACCGGCAGTGACGCTGTCAGCCCCTGGTTGCCGCTGCCGGAGTTGATGACCACCGGCAGGTCGCAGCCGTTCATGCGTGCATCCGACCCGGCCGCGGCGTAGGCCTTGGCGCGGTTGTGGATGCTCATGCCGTAAGACTGCAGCAGGATGCGGCCGATGTTCGCGCCGTAATCCCCGCGCAGGCCCTCCTCGGCGATGGCCCAGTTATAGTCGATCTGCCGCTGGAGCGTCTCCTGCACGTCGGCAATGTCCACCTCGTTTGCAAAGGCGATGATGTGCTCGACCGTCAGCAGACTGCGGTCGGTGGCGTGCTGGCTGCCGGACTCCTGATAGTCCTTGTGAAACTGCACGACGCCGTTTTTCTCGATACGGATCACGTTCGTGTGATAGCCCGCGATCTCGACGGACGCGCTGTCCGCCCCCGCCGTGACGCGCACCTGAATGTCGAACACGTAGTCCTTGTCCGCGCGCCGGACGGTAAAGGCAGCCTGCTGCAGATAGGCGCCCACCGCATCCACCTGCTCCGGCGTGAGGCTCGCAAGCACCTGCAGCTGCGCGTCGGCATTGCCGGAAACGATACCCGCCGCTGCGGCCGCCGCAATGCCGCGCTGGCCGTTCGTATTCGGCACAATGACGCTCTTGACGTTTTTGATGATGTTCGCGCTCGCGAGCACCTCGACCGTTTCCGGCAGCGCGCCGAGCGTCCTGTGGGCCAGCGCCGCGCAGTACGCCACGGCGATCGGCTCTGTACAGCCCATGGCAGGCTGCAGCTCCTCTTTCAGGATCGCAACGTATTCGCGATAGATCCGCTCGTCCATGTTCTCTCCTCCGATTTTTGTTTTTTCTCCGTTTTTGACCGTAAAATTCCGCTTTTTGTAATAGTATAACGAAACAGCAGCACATTTTCAACAAAAAAGATACCGGCAAAAGCACCGGTATCTCAAGGCAGGTCAATCTTCACGTTTTTTCCTGCAGGCGTGCACGATCGCCCAGAGCGCATAGCCGAGCACGCCTCCGGTCGTGTTCGTGATGACGTCCGTAATGTCCGAACTGCGGAATGCGTGCAGCAGCGGCTGCACGACCTCGATGCCGACACTGAGCGCCAGCGTCAGCAGCAGGCAGCGCCAGAAGCTGCACCGCCTGCCGCGGCAGCTGCGGCACAGCGGCAGCAAAACGCCGAACGGGACAAACAGGGCGATGTTCAGCACGATCTGCCGGACATAATCGCCGTGGCGGAGGATAACGTCCTCAAACGGCGCCATGTGCATGGGGACATACGGATGGTCAAAGCAGAACGGGAGCGCCGCCAGCACCGGCATGAGCGTAAAGCGCACGATCCCGGCGAGGCAGCCGTACATGAGCGTATAGACGAGCAGCGGTCTTTTCCCCAGCGGCCGCCACTTCGGCAGCAGCCAGATGCCGTAAACGGCCGCGAGCACGGCCAAATCGATGAGAATCTTTGCGTTTCGGCTCATGCACAGCCTCCTTCCTCTCTGCCGGTCAGAACGCGCGTGTTATCCGCGCACCCACTGCTCCAGTTTCGGTTTTGCGCTGTCCACCGCGCTGCCGCGCAGGGACAGACCGGGCGCGACCCGCGCGCCCTTCGCTGCGCGCCGGATGTCCTGCTCCGTGTTCGACAGGCCGCTGCCCTCGTTCGTGCAGAACGGATGGATGGTTTTCCCCTGCCAGTCATAGTGCTCGAGGAAGGTGTAGACCGCCATCGGCATGGTGCCGCAGTAGTTCGGATAGCCGAGATAAATTTCATCATAGTCGTCCAGGCTCTCCGGCAGCGCCGTCAGTTCCGGACGGGCGTTCGCGCGCAGATCGCGCCGCGCCTCGGCGACGCAGGTGTCATAGTCGTCCGAATACGGCACCTTCTGCTCGATATGGAACAGCTCCGCACCGGTGAGTTCGGCGAGCAGCCGCGCCGCCTTCTCCGTGTTGCCGACGGCGATGGTGCGGTGCGCCCCGGAAAAATAGTTCTCTCCCGCGCGGGAGTAATAGGCAATGAGTTTTTTCATGATCCGTTCGCCTGAAAAACAGGCGCTCCTTTCTGGGAACAATGCCAAAAGCATACCGCAGTTTTCCGCATCCGTCAACCGGCCGGTGCGGATGGGAAGCCGCTGCACCGGACACCGCGCCCGGCAATGCACAGTGCGCAAAATACGGACACACCAAGGGCACGCGCATCGGCGAACAGCGCACACCCGAGCCGAACGTCTCTGATGCCGCATACTGCTACTGCGACGCGATTTATCCGGAGTATGCGTGCGGGCGCTGCGGCGAGGTCTGGGTCACCAGTGCCGGGATCGTCGAGCGGCAGACGCACGAAAAGCTCTATTACCACTTTGAAAACGGCATGTGCAAAAGCTGGTACTGCAAAAACTGCCACACCTACAGCTGGAAATAAGCGCACAAAAAAGCTCCCCCGCCGGGGGAGCTTTTTTGCTGCCTTAGCGCACGCGCAGGCGCTCAACGAGCGCCTCATTGCTCTCGGCCATGCAGGTCTGGTAGTCCGTATAGAGCACCATGCCCGGCAGCGCGCCGGACGGCTTGCGCACGAAGCGCGCCATGGTGTAATCCACCGGTGTCTTCCCGCCGCCGCGCGCCTGCGAATAGTACACGGCGAGACTCGCCGCCTCGGCGATCGTCTGGTCGTCGGGCGTCGTGTCGTGCGCACGGATGATGACGTGCGAACCGTGTACCTTCTGCACATGCAGCCAGATGTCCGTGCGGCGGGCGGTGCGGTGCGTCAGCTCGTCATTTTGCGTGTTGGAGCGGCCGACGAGGATCTCATACCCGGTGCTCGAAACGAAGGCGAGCGGCGCGCGCTGCGCCGTCTTTTCCTTTTTGGCATTGCGCGGCTGGCGCAGATACCCGGTCGCGCGCAGCTCGGCGCGGATGTCGGCAAGGTCTCGCTCGCTCTCGGCGCGCGCGAGCTCATCGAGCACACTGTTGAGGTAGTCGAGGTTCCGGCTCGCCTCCGCGATCAGGCCGGTCAGGTGCTGTTCGGCCGTTTTTGCCTTGCGGTAGGACTTATAGAGCGCGGCGGCGTTCTCCTGCGGACTCTTGCGCGGGTCCAGCTCGATCGTCACGTCCGGGCAGCCCTCGGCATAGTAGTCCTGCACCGTCACGGTGCGGTCACCTTTCTGGATACGGTAGAGGTTGGCCTTGATGAGGTCGGCCTTCTGCCGCAGGGCCTCGCGGTCGGCGCAGCGCAGCAGGTCCGACTGCTGGATGGCCAGCTTTTTGGCCGTGCGGTCGCGCAGGGTGCGCACCTGATGCGTCAGCTCCTGCGAGCGGCGGCGCATGGCCTCCGCCTTGTCGCGGCGGAGATAAAATTCGTCCAGCAGCTCGGAAAACGAGCCGCAGCCGCGGCATTCCAGCGCGTCCTGATACTGCAGGATCGGCACGGCGGAAAAATCCTTCGGCCGGTCGCCGTCGAGCAGCATGGTGGGCACGAGATTGTTCGTCTCAACCGAGAACACCAGCGCGTCCAGCTCGTGCTCCAGGCGCGCGCGCTGCGCATCGTCCAGCCGCTCGAGCCGGGGGCTGGCATCGCCGAGCGCGCGGAAGCACACCTCCCGGCACAGCAGGGGCGACACGCCGGAGAACAGACCCAGCAGCCACTTATCAAGCATCCCCGCAGTGACCGGGCCGGAGAGCAGCTGCGCGCGCTGCTCCGGCGTCGTGTCAAACAGGACCGGCTTGTCCTGCCGCAGCGGCAGTCGGTAGAACAGGCCCGGCTGCACCTGGCGCGTCTCGCTCATGGAGGAATCCACGCGGCGCATGCAGTCGATGATGTGCCCGTCGGCGCTGACGAGGATGACGTTCGACTGGCGGCCAAGCATTTCAACAATGAGCTGCTTTTTGACCGGCGTGCCGAGCTCATCGCGCCCGTCGAGATCGAGCACGAGCATGCGCTCGAAGTCCGGCTGGGAAATACCCGTGATGCGCGCGCCGACCAGATGCTTGCGCAGAAGCATGCAGAACATCGGCGGTTCGGCCGGATTTTCAAACGTGCCGGCCGTGAAATGCACCCGCGCGCTGCCCACGCCGCCGTGCACGAGCAGCTTCGCGTTGCCGCTCTGCGTGCGCACGGACAGCAGCAGCAGGTCGCGCTCCGGCTGCTGCACCTTGTCGATGCGCGCGCCGGTCAGGCTCTGCGTCAGTTCCTGCGTCAGGCCGTGCAGAAAAACTGCGTCCATTGGCATGTTACAGCACCTCCGTGATCTTGCTGAAGAGCTCGCGCAGCCGCTGCGTGCGGCCGAGCAGATACAGCCAGCCAAAGAGCGTCTCGAGCCCCGTGGCCGCGTGATACTGTGCGACGTCCGCATGCTGCGGCACCGAGTTCACCTTCGCGTTGCGGCCGCGCTTGTAGACCGCGCGCTCCTCGTCCGTGAGCGCGGGCTGAATGGCCTCCGCCGCGCGCGCCTGCGCGGGCGCGTTGACGCGGCGCACCGTCTCACGGTGCAGATCGGTCACGGCCGTGAGCCCGGCGGCACACAGGGCCGTGCGCATCATGAGCTCATATACCCCGTCGCCGATGTGCGCGAGGGCGAGCGTGCTGTAAGCGCCGACCTGCGCCGGCGTCATTTCCGGGGCAAAGTCCGCCCCATCCGGAAAGGCAATCGTGCCGACGGGGCGGCGCTCCGGCCGCCCCGTGTGGAGATCATGATTCATCGTCTTCAGGTTCCTCTTCGTTGTCATCGGCAAAGTCCGTCTGCGCCTGCAGCACCTCGCTCGGCGCGGTGCCCTGCACATACTGCATCTCCTGCCACTGCTGCTTCGTGATGAGGATCTTGCGCGGCTTTGAGCCCTCAAACGGGCCGACGATGCCCATCTCCTCCATCTGATCGACCATGCGCGCGGCGCGCGAATAGCCGAGCTTCAGCCGACGCTGCAGCATGGACACCGATGCCTGCTTCGTCTCGAGAATGACGTCCACGGCCTGCGGCAGCAGCTCGTCATAGTCGCTCTTGGCGGGCTTGTCCGCCTCGGGCGCGGGGCCGGACTTCTTGTCGGCCTCGGCGGCGGATTTCTCGATCTGCGCGATGATATCGTCGCTGTACTGCGCCTCGGAGTTTTGCTTGATGAAGCGCACGACCTCCTCGCGCTCCTCGTCCGACACAAACGAGCCCTGCACACGCAGGGGCTTGCCGGTGCCGATGGGCGCATAGAGCATATCGCCCATGCCGATGAGCTTTTCCGCGCCGGAGGTATCGAGGATGATGCGGCTCTCGAGCGAGGACGAGACCGCAAAGGCAATGCGGCTCGGGATGTTCGCCTTCATGAGGCCGGTGATGACATCCGCGGACGGGCGCTGCGTTGCGATGATAAGGTGCATGCCCGCGGCGCGGCCCATCTGCGCCACGCGGCAGATGCTCTCCTCCACCTCTTTGGCGGCGCAGAGCATGAGGTCGGCCAGCTCGTCGATGACGATAACGACCTGCGGCAGCGTCTGCCCGTCGGGCTCGTTTTTCTGGAGGGCATTGTAGCTGGCGAGGTCGCGCACCTGCGCCTCGGAGAAGAGGCGGTAGCGCTTGAGCATCTCCACGACCGCCCACTGCAGCGCGCCGGCCGCCTTCTTTGGGTCGGTCACGACGGGGATGAACAGGTGCGGGATGCCGTTATAGATGCCGAGCTCGACCATTTTCGGGTCGATCATGATCAGGCGCACCTCGTCCGGCGTCGCCTTATAGAGCAGGCTCAGAATGAGCGAGTTCATGCACACGGACTTGCCCGAGCCGGTCGTGCCGGCGATGAGCATATGCGGCAGCTTGGCGATGTTGCCGATGATGCAGTTGCCGCCGATGTCCTTGCCGACGGCAAACGAGAGCTTGGACTTCGCATTGCGGAATGCGGGCGAGTCGATGATATCGCGCAGGCAAACGGCGCTGACGACCTTGTTCGGCACCTCGATGCCGACAGTCGAGATCTTGTCCGGGATCGGCGCGATGCGCACATTCTCCACACCGAGCGCGAGCGCAAGGTCGCCGGAGAGGTTCGTGATCTTGTTGAGCTTCACGCCCGCCTCGAGCTCGAGATCGTAGCGCGTGACCGTGGGGCCGCGCGTCACGTCGCGGATGGTCGCGTTGACGCCGAAGCTGCTCAGGGCGGTGTTGAGCCGGTCGCGGTTGAAGCGGATCTCCTCCGTCGCGTCCGTCTGATCCTTCTTCCCCGCGCGCAGGAACGACACCGGCGGGAGCTGATAGGAAGAGTGATCGGCATTCTCGCTCTCGATGGCGGAGGTGATCGCGGCCGTCTCCGCCGCGACGGCGGCGCTGGCCGCCTTTTTGGACGGCTTCGGCGGGTCCTGGATCTCCTGCGTGACCGGGGTGACGCCGCAGATATCGGCCGCCTCCTCCACGGACAGCGGCTGGACATTTTGCGTGGCATCGGCCGGCGCGGCCTTTTTCGCGCCGCGGGCAGGCTTTTTGACCGGGATCGGATCGATCGGATCGTCGTCCGGCTCCGTCATGGTCTCCTCGACCGGAATGTCGATGAATTTTTTCTTGGCGACCGGCTTGTCCGGCACGGCACGGCGCGCACTGCGCCGCGGCTCGGGCAGCGGCTGCGGTTCCGGTTCGTCCTCCTCATCCTCCGCAAGCGGCACGTCTTCGTCCGGGATGTACTGTGCCTCGCGCCGTGTGCGCACCCAGGCCGCGATCTTGCCGACCGTCAGGTCCATGCTGCCCAGCACGCAGAACACGAACGCCGCCATCGTCAGCGGCAGCGCCGCATAGACGCTGATGCCGGCCTTGAGCAGATAGCCAATGCCGCCGGAGATCACGCCGCCGGACGTGAGCGCCTTGCCCCCGTCATAAAGCTGGCCGACGATCGCGCCGAACGTCTGCGCCGTGAACGCCACGCGGCAGACCATCAGGTGCACGATCGTGCCGAACAGCGGCGCGATCAGCAGCGCCGCCGTCACGCGCAGGCCAAAGCGCTCGCGCGGGTTGCGCACAAAGGTCCACGCCAGCAGCAGCATCGCAAACGGGAACGCCCAAAAGCCCCAGCCCATGATGCCGCACAGGAAGCCCGCAAAGCCGTCGATCACGACGCCCTCGGCATGAAACAGGCCCAGGAACGACAGCAGCGACAGCACGATGCACGCCAGCGCATACGGCCATGTCGGTGCCGTCGGCGCGGAGGCTGGAGTCGCCTTGGCAGCCGGCTGCTTTTTCGGCGCAGCAGTCTGCTTTTTCGGCGCGGAGGCCGGCTTTTTTGCTGCCGGGGCGGATTTTTTCGCCGTGCCGGTTTTCTTTTTGGATGATGAAGTTGCCATGTTATATAACGTCCTCTCAGAAAATCAGAGACAGAATCATCGTCAGTGCGCCCGCGCCCCAACAGTAGTAGGAAAACGCGCCGAAACGGCCCTTCGACGTCAGGCGCTTGACAAGGCCGATGGCCGCGACGCCCGAGACCATCGCCACGAGCATGCCGGCCAGATACGCCGGCAGGAGCGACACATCGATACCCGCCTTGGCCGCCTTGGCCAGCGACAGGATGTTTGCCCCCAGCACCGCGGGCAGCGACATCAGAAACGAGAAGCGCACCGCAAAGCTGCGGTCCAGTCCCGTGGCCATGCCGGCCGCGATCGTCGTGCCCGACCGGGACAGGCCCGGGATCGTCGCCACGGCCTGACACACGCCGATGACCAGCGCGTCGCGCACGCGCATGGTTTTCTCCGTGCGCGTGCCCTTGGGCATTTTATCGGCCACGAACAGCAGAAAGCCCGTGAGGATGAGCATGAGGCCGATGAAGAAGGTGTGGTAGTACAGCTGCTCGACCAGATCGTTGACCGGCAGGATCAAAAACAGCGGCAGCGTCGCCAGGATGATCATGAGCACCATGCGCGCGGCGGGAAGCTGCTGCCGGCGCTGCTCGGCCGGCAGCCGTGCGCTGCGGAAAAACGCGATCGTCTCGCGCACCATGGCCACGATGTCCCGCCAGTAGACGATGCAGATGGAAATGAGCGTGCCCAAATGCAGCAGAACATCGAAAAACAGATGGCCGTTTTCCGCCGTCGACATATGAAACAGGTTTTGCAGGATCGACAGATGGCCGGAGCTGGAGATCGGCAGAAACTCTGCGATGCCCTGCACCAGACCGAGCAGGATCGCGTTCCAGATGGTCACGGATGCACCTCCCAATACGCAGATAGGAATGTTGATTATACCACGGTTTTCTTTGCGTCACAAGGGAAAACGGTCACTGTCCCCGTTTTCCCCTGCCGCATCCGGTCACGCCTGCGTGTCGCAGTAGGCAGCCAGCACGCCGCGGTACGTCATCCAGCAGTCGAACTTTGCCACGAGCTCAAACGGTGCATGCATGCTCAGCACCGGCACGCCGGCGTCAATGGTGTCAATATTCCGGTCGGCCATGAACTTGGCGATCGTGCCGCCGCCGCCCTGATCGACCTTGCCCATCTCGGACAGCTGCCAGACGACGCCGTTGTCGGCAAACAGACGGCGCAGATAGGCCACGAGCTCGGCCGAGGCGTCGCTCGTGCCGGACTTGCCGCGTGCACCCGTGAACTTGCAGATGCCCATGCCGTAATTGAGCTTGGCCTCCGTGCGCTTGGCGCTCACCTCGGGGAAGCTGGGGTCAAAGGCCGCGCAGACATCCGCCGAGAGGCAAAAGCTCCTGGCAAAGCAGTGGCGCAGCGCGACGTCCTGCTGCTCGCAGAGGTCGGCCATGAAGGCCTCGAACGCCTGCGACTGCATGCCGGACACGCCGTCGGAGCCGATCTCCTCCTTGTCGGCGAGGATGCACACGGCCGTGCGCTCCGGCGCGCCGTCGAGGTCAAGGATGGCGCGCAGCTCGGCATAGGCGCACACGCGGTCGTCCTGACCGTAGGCGCCGATCATGCTGCGGTCAAAGCCGATGTCGCGCGCCGGGAACGCCGGCACGGCGGCAAGCTCCGCCGACAGGAAGTCCTCTTCCGTGATGCCGTATTCATCATAGAGCAGCGACAGCACGGCGAGCTTCACGCGGTCGCGCCCCTCGCCGGCATACGGCATGCTGCCGATGACGATGTTGAGCGCCTCGCCCGTGATGCCCTCTTCCATGGTCTTGCGCATCTGATCCTTGCCGAGATGCGGCAGCAGATCGGTGATGACAAACTGCGGCTCATCCGGCTCGCGGCCGATGGCAATATCGACCGTGCTGCCGTCTTTGAGCGCGACCGTGCCGTGCAGCTCCAGCGGGATCGTGACCCACTGGTACTTCTTGATGCCGCCGTAATAGTGCGTCTTGAAATACGCCAGCTCCGAGTCCTCATACATCGGCGTCTGCTTGAGATCGAGACGCGGGGAGTCGATGTGCGCGCCCGCGATCACGCAGCCGTGGTCAAGCGGCTGCTGCCCGAGCACGGCCAGCATGAGCGCCTTGCCGCGGTTGTTGACATACACCTTCGAGCCCGGCTGCAGCTCCATGCCGAACGTATACGGCACAAAGCCCTCGGCCTCCGCCATGCGGATGGCCTCCTTGACGGCCTCGCGCTCGGTGCGCGCGGCGTTGAGAAACTGCTTATATCCCTCGGCGTAGGCAAAGATCTCCCCGGTCTGCTCGGCGTCGATCCGATCATAGCCGTTTTTCGGCTGATAAAACAGCTTTTCCTTCCACTGCTTGAGTTCCTTATCATCGCTCATGAGAGCACCTCCTGTATCAGTTGATGGCAGCGGCGCTGAAAATCGGCGAGCGTGCCGCCGTTATCCAGCACGTAGCTGCAATGTTGGGCAAACCATTCGTTGGGCTTCTGCGCGTCGATGCGCGCCTCGGCATAATCGCGCGTCACGCCCTCGCGCGCGATGAGCCGCTCGATGCGCACCTCGCGCGGCGCCGTCACGCCGATGGTGACAGTGCACAGCTCCGCCAGCCCGCTCTCAATGAGCGCGATGGCGTCGATCGCCGCGACCGTGCCGCCCTGCCGCGCCCACGCGCGCAGGCGAGCGCGCACCTCGGCACGGACATACCGGTGCGTGATGGCGTTGAGGTCGTCGAGCGCCGCCGCGTCCGCGAACACGACTGCGCCGAGCCGCTTTCGCTGCAGCGTCCCATTTTCTATTGTACCCGGAAAACGGGCATTGATCTCCGCGAGCATGGCGGTATTGGACGCCAGCAGCTCGTGATACACCGCGTCGCAGTCGATGACGAGCGCGCCCTGACGCTCCAGCTCCATGAGCGCGGTCGTTTTCCCGCAGCCCGTGCCGCCCGTGATGCCGACAATGTGCATTTTCCGCACGAGCGCGTCCCAGACGGCATCGTCCGGCACGGCGGCGGAGCGCAGAATGCGGTACGGCGTGTGCGAGAGATCGACGAGCGTGGACTCCCGGCCGATGCCGCAGGGCCCGCCGTCGATGACGGCCGCGATCTGCCCATTGAAATACGCCAGCACATCGTCTGCCGTTTTCGGGCTCGGCGCGCCGGAGGGATTGGCCGACGGCGCGGCCAGCGGCAGCTGCGCGGCCTCGATGAGCGCCAGCGTGGCCGGGTGATCCGGGCAGCGCAGGCCGACAGTCTGCCCACCCGCGCGCACGATCTCGGGCACGCAGTCCTGGGCCCGCAGCACGATCGTGAGCGGGCCGGGCCAGAACGCCTCGGCCAGCGTGTATGCCGCCGGCGGCACATCGGCGCAGTAGCGCGCCATGGCGGATGCGTCGTGCACCATCAGCGACAGCGGCTTGACGGCCGGCCGGCCCTTGATCTCATAGATCTGCGCGACGGCGGCGGGATCCAGCCCGTTGCCGGCAAGGCCGTAGACCGTCTCCGTCGGGACGGCGACGAGCTGCCCGGCGCGGATGGCATCCGCTGCCTGCGCGATCTCGGTTGTGATTCGTTTCGTGTTCATGCTTCCTCCGCGGATGCGCGCAGCTTTTCGGCCTGACCGGCCAGCGTGAGCGCATCAATGATCTCATCCAGATCGCCGTCGAGCACCTGATCGAGCTTATAGAGCGTCAGCCCGATGCGGTGATCCGTCACCCGCCCCTGCGGGAAGTTGTAGGTACGGATGCGCTCGTTGCGCATGCCGGTGCCGACCTGGCTGCGCCGCTCGGCCGAGCGCGCGGCATTCTGCCGGGCACTTTCCGCGGCATACAGGCGTGAGGCCAGGATCTTCATCGCGCGATCCTTGTTTTTATACTGGCTGCGCTCATCCTGACACTCGACGACCGTGCCGGTCGGCAGGTGCGTGATGCGGATGGCGCTCTCGGTCTTGTTGACGTGCTGACCGCCGGCGCCGGAGCTGCGGTAGGTGTCGATCTGCAGATCCTTCGGGTCGATGTGCACCTCCACGGCGTCCATCTCCGGCAGCACGGCCACGGTGGCGGTGCTGGTGTGGATGCGGCCGCCGGTCTCCGTCTCCGGCACGCGCTGGACGCGGTGCACCCCGCTTTCAAACTTCAGGCGGGAGTACGCCCCATGTCCGCTGATGAGCAGACTCGCCTCGCGCACGCCGCCGAGCTCCGTCTCGTTGAGGTTGGCGATCTCGGTCTTCCACCCGTGCGCGTCGGCGTACATATTGTACATTCGATAAAGACTATGCGCAAAGAGCGCCGATTCTTCCCCGCCGACGCCGGTGCGGATCTCCAGAATGACGTTGCGGTCATCGTTCGGGTCGCGCGGCAGCAGCAGCACACGCAGCTGCTGCTCGAGCTCCGCGCAGCGGGCACGGCCGAGATCGATCTCCTCGCGCACGATCTCGTGCAGCTCGGGGTCGCTCAGCAGCGCCTCCGCCTGCGCGATCTGCGCCTGACAGGCGGTATACGCCCGGTAGGTCTCCACGACCGGCTGCAGCTCGCGCTGCTCGCGGCAGAGCTTTGTGAACACCGCGGGGTCGGAATAATACGCGGGGTCGGCCAGCTTGCTCTCCAGCTCGCTGTACCGGTTTTCAATTTGTCGCAGCTTTTCGAGCACGGCGCCGCCTCCCTTGTTGCGATATTCGCTCAATATATCAGTTTACCACAGCGGCGCAAAAATGTAAACAGGCGGTGCGTCTGCGCGCACCGCCTGTCAGAAGATCTTCGGTTGTTTACCCGCGCGGGATGATCGCCTGCGCAACATTCTCGAGCGTGCCCAGGTCGAGCACGTTCACCTGATCGGAACCGACGACATAGAAGTAGTCGCCGATATACAGGCCGCGGTTGTTCTCGTCCCACTGCGAGACGGGGATCTCCTTACGCAGCGTGAAGCCGTCGTCCGCCGAATAGCCGTAGACGAGATAGCTGTTCTCGGCCGGGAAAGCGATCAGGTCCTTGTCGCTGTCCACCAGGATCGCTTTGTGATTATTCAGTGCCTCGCTATAGTCGGCATCAAGGGTCTGCGTGTGCAGATCGTGCAGCTTGGCAGGATCGGACGTGTCGATCATGACGAGCTTCATGCCGTCCACGGTCGCGCCGCCATCCACGGCCGTCGTCTCCATGCCGAGGCCGAAGAGCATCCCGTCTGACCAGACGTGCAGATAGTCGGAATAGCCGCTGAGCTTGAGCTCACCGACGACCTTCGGATCGGTCGGGGCGGTCAGATCGACGGCAAAGACCGGATCCGTCTGGCGGTAGGTGCACAGATAGCCGTAATCCCCGTCGAAGCGCGCGGAGAACACCGTCTCCCCTTCGGCGATCCCGGCCACGCTGCCGACGGTGTTCAGGTCACGGTCGAGCACGTACACATCATTGCTCGTCTGCGTGGCGTCGTCATTGGTTTTCGTGTTTTCAAAGTCATGCTTTTCATCGCGGTAGACGCTGTAGGAATACGTCTGCTCGGTCGTGGCCATGCGCAGATAGCCGTCGCGCTCGTCGAGCGAGAACTGGTTGTTGAGCGCGCCGGGCACAGTGCCATTGGCGGCAAAGGTGAGCTTGCCGTCGGCGATCGCAAAGCGGTTGACCGCCGTGTTGACGCTGGAGGTATAGTCCGTGACCGTGTAGCTGCCGTCCTTATGGGTCTTGCCCGCGCCGTCGTCATAGACGCTCGCGCACAGGTAGAGATTCTCCGCCGTCATGTACACCGTTTCCCCGCCGCCGAGCACGGACTGGCTGGAGAGCCGCGTGCCGGCCGCAATGTCATACGACGCCGCGACCGCGTAGGTCATGGAGTTGTTGTACGGCATGAGGCCGATGCTGTCGCACGGCACGACCGACGCCGTGTTCCCGTCATACAGCCGGGGAGCAAACGTAGTCTCGTCGCCCTTTTCCGGCGCGCCGGGATAATACGACGTGCACAGGTAGAGCACGCCGCCGACCATGCGCGAGGCAATCTCGTAGCCGTCCTGCCCGAACGACTGGACCAGCGTCGGGTCTGCCGGGTCGGAGACGTCATAAATATCGACTGTGACATAATTATTGCCGCTGCCGGAAGGCTCATCCGAGGACGTGCCGCTGCCCGTCCAGTCGGTATACGACGAGAGGACGACCGCGCGGCCGTCGGCCAGATACAGCTCCAGCGGCAGCTTTTCCTGCGTGTGGGTCTGACCGTCCTCGGTCGTCGTCTGCTCCCAGTCCTGACCGACAAAGACATTGGACACGTCCGTGACGTCCGCGCCGTCCGCCTGCATGACGATCAGTTCGCTGCCGCGCAGGATGTAGATATACGTGCCGTCGGTCTTGACGATATCGCCCTCGTCGACGCCCGCGACCTGCACGTTCGTGCCGGAGTAGAATGTGCCCTCGCCTTCACCGTCGCCTTTGCCGCCGGACTCCGGGTCGTCGGAAGCGCCGTCGGTCATATTGATGGACTTGTCGCGGTCCGCGATCGCTTTCTGCGCATCGGTCAGCGCGGAGTAGACCTCGCTGTAGCTCTTGGCAAAGGTCAGGCCGCCGGCCGCCACCGTCTTGCCAGTCTGCCCATTCTTTCCGCAGGCAGTCAGCAGTGCGAGCGACAGGCACAGCACCAGAAATCCTGAAAAAAACTTTTTCATAGTACACCTCTATGGTTCGATGGTTTTCAACTGCATTGTACAGGATTAGACGCGCGCGGTCAAGAAATGTTCCGAAAAAACGGAAGGGCGCCTGCGAGCGTCCTTCCGTTCGGGTCATCTATGCCGTTATGCGCCGAGGTACGCCGCGCGCACCGCGTCGTTCGTCAGCAGTTCCTCACCGCTGCCGGTGAGCGTGATGCGGCCGGTCTCGAGCACGTAGCCGATATCGGCGATCTTGAGGGCCATGTTTGCGTTCTGCTCAATGAGCAGGATCGTCACGCCCTGCTTGTTGATCTCCTGAATGATGGAGAAGATATCGCGCACGACCAGCGGCGCGAGACCGAGCGACGGCTCGTCCATCATGAGCAGCTTCGGGCGGCTCATGAGCGCGCGGCCGACCGCAAGCATCTGCTGCTCGCCGCCGGAGAGCGTGCCGCCGGCCTGCCAGCTGCGCTCTTTCAGGCGCGGGAACAGGCTGTAGACCCACTCGAGGTCCTCTGACAGATCGTCCTTGCGCAGGTAAGCGCCGATCTTCAGGTTTTCCAGCACGGTCATGTCCGGGAAAATGCGGCGTCCCTCCGGCACGAGCGTCACGCCCTGCGTGACGATCTGGGTCGGGTCCTTGCCGGTGATGTCTTCCCCCTGGAAGGTGATCTTGCCGCCGCTCGGCTTGACAAGACCAGAGATCGTGCGCAGCGTGGAGCTCTTGCCCGCGCCGTTGGAGCCGATCAGCGTAACGATCTGCCCCTGCTGCACATCGAACGAAATGCCCTTGACAGCCTCAATGCCGCCATAGCGCACCTGCAGATCTTCAATTTTCAGAATCGTTTCACTCATCTTCCACAACCCCCAGATAGGCGTCAATGACGTGCTGATTGTTCTGGACTTCCTGCGGGATGCCCTCGGCGATCTTGCTGCCGAAGTCAATGACATAAATGTAATCGGAGATCCGCATGACCAGATCCATATGGTGCTCGATCAGGAAGATCGTCAGGCCGTATTTCTCGCGCAGCTCGTGGATGAACGCCGCGAGCTCGAGCGTCTCCTGCGGGTTCATGCCGGCCGCCGGCTCGTCGAGCAGCAGCAGCTTCGGATCCGTCGCCAGCGCGCGGGCGATCTCCAGCCGGCGCTGGATGCCGTAGGGCAGACTCGTCGCAATGTCGTCCTTGTATTTCTCCAGCCCCTGCTCGACGAGCAGAGCCATGGTCTCGTCGCGCATGCGCTTTTCTTCCCTGGCGTTGCCGCGGAAGGTCGCGGAAAACACGTTCTGCCTGGCGCGCATATGCTTTGCTACGAGCACGTTTTCAAACACCGTCATGCTCTTCCACAGGCGGATGTTCTGGAACGTGCGGGCAATACCGAGCTTCGTGATCCTGTCCGGCGTCGGCGAGACGATCTTGCCCGTCCCGGCCAGCGGGTCGCGCGCGAGCATCTGCTCTTTCGTCTCATCCTCCGGATGATACTCCGCCGTGTAGAGCAGTGGATTTTCGCCCTTGTAGAGCTTTTTCATCTTGCCGGTCGGATGGTTGCGGACCATCGGCTCGTCAAGGAATTTGACGAGGCCGTTCGTCGGCTCATACACGCCGGTGATGCAGTTGAAGGCCGTGGTCTTGCCGGCGCCGTTCGGGCCGATGAGCGCCACGATCTGCCCCTCGGGGATATGCAGCGACAGGTTGTTGACTGCCACGACGCCGCCGAACTGCATCGTGATATTTTCCACGCTGAGGATGTCTTTACTCATCTGCTTTGCCCTCCTCAACTACGTTCTTCTTTGCCTTTTTCGCTCGCTTACGGAACAGATCCGGCAGCTCGCGCTCGCCCATGATACCCTTGCGGAAGAAGAGCACGACGATCATGATGATGATCGAGAACACGACCATACGGAAACCGTTGCGCAGCAGCGGCACCTTGAACGAGCCGATGTACGCCTCGTTGTCGAGGAAGCGCAGCCACCACTCGGAGCACGCGATGTACAGGAAGGAGGCGATGCAGCTGCCGGAGACGGAGCCGATGCCGCCGATGACAACGATGAGCAGGATCTCATAGGTCATGGCCGAGGTGAACACCTTGGCCTGCACGGTCGTGGCAAACATGGCAAAGAGCGCGCCCGACACGCCCGCGAAAAACGAGCTGATGACAAACGACAGGCTCTTGTGCTTGGCGAGGTTCACGCCCATGGCCTCCGCCGCGATCTCATCGTCGCGGATGGCCTTGAAGGCGCGGCCGTAGGACGAATTGATGAGCAGGACAATAAGGAAAATGCAGATACCGGCAAGCAAAATCGGCACGACCGCACTCAGGCGGAAGAGTACCTTGCCGGAAGCATTCGTGATGTTGAAATCCGCAAACGTCGGATAGCCCTTGAGGATGTTGGCGCCGTTGGTGACCTTGCCGAGCGTCTGCCACTGGAAGATGGCACGCAGGATCTCGGCAAAGCCGAGCGTGGCGATGGCCAGATAGTCGCTCTTGAGGCGCAGGACCGGCAGGCCGATCAGATACGCGAAGAACGCGGCGATCAGGCCCGCGAAAATGATGGCCACGAGCACGCCGAGCACCAGACTCACGCCGCCGCCGAAGCCGGTGGCGCCGAACAGATGCTGGAACATCTCCTGGAAGGAGAAGTGGATGCTCGAACCCTCGAAGAGGTAATACACGCCATCACGCGCGGCGTCCGGGATCATGAAGATCGCATAGGCATACGCGCCGAGGAGCATGAAGCCCGCCTGACCGAGCGAGAACAGGCCGGTAAAGCCGTTGAGCAGGTTCATGGACACGGCGACGAGCGAGTACACCGCACCCTTTTTAATGACCGTAAAGAGCAGGGAGCCGGGAGACATCACATTCTCCAGTACCATCGTCACGAGCGTGAGCGCGAGCACGATGGCAAAGGTGATCAGGTTGCCGCGGCGTGCCTCTTTGTCTTTCGCTTTCAGCACAGTGATCCCCCCTCTCAGACTTTGTCCGTGGCCTTTTCACCGAACAGGCCGGTGGGCTTGACCACGAGGACGACGATCAGCAGCGCGAACGTGAACGCATCGGAGAACACCGTCATGCTGGTGCCCTTGATGAGCGTCTCGCAGATGCCGATGATGAACGCGCCGATCACAGCGCCGGGGATCGAACCGATGCCGCCGAACACCGCCGCAACAAACGCCTTCAGGCCGGGCATGGCGCCGGAGGTCGGAATGACGGTCGGGTAGTTCGTGAAGTACAGCAGCGAGCCGACGGCCGCCAGGAACGAGCCAATGATAAACGTCACGGAGATGACCTTGTTGATCTTGATGCCCATGAGCTGGCTGGTCTCGAAGTCCTTCGCAACCGCGCGCATGGCCATGCCGATCTTCGTGTGGTTGATGAGCCACTGCAGCAGCAGCACGAGCACGATCACGAGCACGGGCGTAATGACCGTGACCCAGTGCGTGGACGCGCCGAGGATCGTGACCGTGCCGGACACGAACGGCAGCGACGGATACGTCTGCGGCTGGCCGCCGGTGGCATACAGCGCCACGTTCTGCAGCAGGTAACTCACGCCGATGGCCGAGATCATGACGGACATACGCGGTGCGCTGCGCAGGGGCTTATAGGCCGCGCGCTCGATGGCGAAGCCGAGCAGGACCGTCAGCACGAGCATGAGCGGAATGGATACGTACACCGGCAGGGACGCACACATGAAGACCATCATGAGGCCTGCACACATGAACACGTCGCCGTGGGCGAAGTTAATGAGACGCAGGATGCCGTAGACCATCGTATAACCGATGGCGATCAGGGCATACTGGCCGCCCAGCGAGACGCCGGATAAAATTTGTGCGACTAGAAATTCCATCTGTTTCCCTCTCTATCGTTTACGAATGCGGACATTCAGCCGCCGCGAAAACCGCGGAGCTTCCGCAGCTTTCGCAGCGGCTCAAAATCCCAAAGGGGGAGCCGAAGCTCCCCCCCGGATTTTTGGATCTCAGACCGAGGCAGAAGCTCAGGAAGCCTTCTGCTGCGTCACGAACTTCCAGACGTTGGCGGCCGTGTCGATGGTCTTGATATAAGCAGTGTCGCGGATCGCGTCGCCGGTCTCGTCAAAGGCGATGTGGCCGGACACGCCGTCATAGGTCACGCCGGGCAGCGCTTCCATGACCTTGGCCGGATCGGTGGAACCGGCAGCCTTCAGCGCCTCGAGCGCAACATAATAAACGTCATAGCCCATGGCCGTCACTGCGGAGATGGTATCGTCGCCGCCGTTGGTGGTCTTGGCGTCGGCATTGCCGTTGATATAGGCCTTGATGCCGTCGTCGAAGGTCTTGTTGCCGCCTTCTGCGTAGAAGGTGGAAACGAACACCTGAACGTTGGTGCCCTTGGCAGCCTGCAGGACCATGTTGTCATCCCACGTATCGGAGCCGAGGAACGGGATGCCGATGTTCAGGGAAGCCGCCTGGGAAACGAGCTGCGTGGAATACGCGATCGACACGGGTGCAAAGAACACGTCGCAGCCCTGATCCTTTGCCTTGTTCAGGTAGGAGCTGAAGTCGGAGTTGTCCTTCGGGAAGGAGTCGGTGACGACGGTGCCGCCGGCCTTCTCAAATGCCTGCTTGAAGAAGGTGACCAGGCCCTGGTCATACTCGTTGCCGTTCTCGCCGAGGCAGTAGGCCTTCTTGGCCTTGAGCTCGGAAGAAGCATAGTTGGCAAGGACAGTGCCCTGGAACGGATCCAGGAAGCAGATGCGGAAGTAGTGGCTGTTGCCGGCCGTAACGTTCGGGTTCGTGCACGTCACGCCGATGGCCGGGATGCCGGCCTGCTTGAACGTGTCGGACGCGGCGATGGACACGCCGGAGCCGTAGGAACCGAGCACGAGGGAAACCTTCTCATTGACGAGCTTGGAAGCCGCCGAGACAGCCTTCGCAGAATCGGAACCGTTGTCGGAGTAGACGAGCTCGACCTTGTAGGTCTCGCCGCCGATCTCGACGGTCGGGGTCTCCTGGTTGGCATACTGCATGCCGAGCATTTCCTTCTTGCCGCCGGCGCCGGAGTCGCCGCTGGCGGGCTCGAACACGCCGATCTTAACGACCTTCTCGCCGTTGTCGGCCGTGCCCTTGTCGCCGCCGCCGCAAGCGCACAGCGCGAACACCATGACCAGAGCGAGCAGCAGAGCAATCGCTTTTTTCATTGTATTTCCTCCAATCATTTCTTCTCCGGGCGCTGTCCGCAGCGTGCGGACAAATGTCCTTCAAATGAATATGACGGCATTATACTATCTTTTTGCAAGAAATGCAATATCAATTTCACAAAATATTCATATCAAAATTTCGAATACTTTGCGCACTCTGCCGGTCACAGCACGAACGGGCTCGCGCGCCAGTCGCCGCCGCAGCGGCGCTCCTCTCTGGCGGGGCAGCCGAGCACATAGAGATCGTGCGCATCCGCCGTCAGGGCAAATATTTCTCCGGCTGCGCCCGGCAGGTTCCGTCCGGCGGCCGGCTTCGTGATGACCGGCACCGACGCGCACGTATCGATCGCGCGCAGCAGCTCCCTGCCCTGCGCGCCGATGGCCAGCACACGCGCATACGGCGGCGTGCCGGCGTCCATGCCGGCGGTGACGCCGAGAGCCGCGCACATCGTCATGCGCCGGATGCGCGAGAGCGCGTAGCGCTTGGATTTTGCCGCCGCGAGTACGCCGTCGAGCGTCGGCTCCTCGTGCGCGGCGCGGTACAGACCGTTGCCCAGCCCCTCGGACGCGCCGGGCAGCGCGTTGTAAGCCGTCTGCGGCAGCATCCGCAGGCGCGAGAGGATTGCGCTCTCCAGCGCCTCCGGCAGCACCGGCCCGCGACCGAGCGTCTTTTCCCGGGCACTGATCTCCGCCGCCGCCCTCGGCAGAAAGGCGGACACGTTCTCCCCTGCGCCGATGCGCGTGCGCAGCTCGCTCGCCGAGCGCACATTGCCCTCCGCCGGACGGTCATGCTGCGCGCCGGTGCGCAGGATCGTCAGCGGATGCAGATCAAGCCGCTGGTCAAAGATCGCCTTGAGATACTCCACGGCGAGGATGTTGTTCGGCGCCTGCAGCAGCTCTGCCAGCGCGCCCACGCGCCGCGCGACCGCCTGCTGCCGCGCCGCCGCAAACGGGATGCCGGCCTGCAGCTCGGCGCGCAGGTCTTCGCCCAGCAGCGGATCGAGCAGCGCCTCGGCCACCCGCTGCAGCGGCTCCAACTCGCCGCACTCGCTGCCGAAGCTCAGATGCGTCACCACGCCGAGACTGCCCAGCAGCCCCACGGCGCCGCGGGCAAAGCCCTCCGCCGACGACAGCGCCCACGGCAGCGGCAGCTCCAGCACCAGATCCGCCCCGCAGCGGGCAGCGGCCTCCGCGCGCGCAAACTTCGCATACACCGCCGGGCTGCCGCGCTGCACAAAGTCGCCAGACATGACGCACACGACCGGGCAGTCCGCGCCCAGACGCGCGCGCGTCTGCTCGATGAGCCGTGCATGGCCGTTGTGAAACGGGTTATACTCCGCAACGATGCCGATGACATTTCCCATTTTTGCACCTTCTTTCGAAAAATACTTGCGTTTTCCACTGAAATGATTACAATAAGAGTGTTATGGCATCATAATACTGTGGTTTTGCGAAAATTACAATATTTCATATGAGAAAGGAATCTGACTATGAAAATTCTTGTCATCAATGCCGGCAGCTCTTCCCTGAAGTATCAGCTGATCGACATGGAGACCGAACACGTCCTGGCCAAGGGCCTGTGCGAGCGCATCGGCCTCGACGGCCATCTGAAGCACACCCCGCTCGTCGGCGGCAAGCCCGTCTTTGACGAGGACCTGCCGATGCCCACGCACTCCGAAGCCATCGCCGCGGTCATCGACAAGCTGACCAGCGCCGAGTATGGTGTGGTCGCCTCCATGAAGGAGATCGACGCCGTCGGCCACCGCGTCGTCCACGGCGGCGAGAAGTTCGCCTGCTCCGTCAAGATCGACGACGCCGTCATGGCTGCCCTCGAGGAGTGCACGCCGTTCGCCCCGCTGCACAACCCCGCCAACATCACCGGCATCAACGCCTGCCGCGCCGTCATGGGCGACGACGTGCCGATGGTCGCCGTGTTCGACACCGCGTTCCACCAGACCATGCCCGGCAAGGCCTATATGTACGCCATTCCTTATGAATACTACCAGAACGACGGCATCCGCCGCTACGGCTTCCACGGCACGAGCCACCGCTACGTGTCCGCCCGCTGCGCCGAGCTCATGGGCAAGCCCATCGAAGAGCTCAAGCTCATCTCCTGCCACATGGGCAACGGAAGCTCCATCTGCGCAATCGACGGCGGCAAATGCGTCGACACGTCCATGGGCTTCACCCCGCTGGTCGGCCTGCCGATGGGCACCCGCTGCGGCGATCTCGACGCCGGCGTCATCCAGTTCATCATGAATAAGTACGGCATCAGCATCGACGAGATGCTCAACATCCTCAACAAGAAGTCCGGCGTGCTCGGCGTCTCCGGCGTCAGCTCCGACTTCCGCGATCTCGACGCCGCCGCTGCCGAGGGCAACGACCGCGCGCAGCTCGCGCTCGACATGTTCCACTACTGGGTAGCCAAGGTCGTCGGCTCCTATGTCGCGGCCATGAACGGCGTCGACGCCATCATCTTCACCGCCGGCGTCGGCGAGAACAGCAAGTCCTCCCGCGCCGCCATCGCCAAGTACTTCGGCTATCTGGGCGTGACGATCGACCCGGAGGCCAACAGCAAGCGCGGCGAAGACATCATGATCTCCACCCCCGACTCCAAGGTCAAGGTGTTCGTCATCCCGACAAACGAGGAGCTCGTCATCGCCCGCGACACGAAGGCCATCTGCGGCTGAGTTTCCCGGGACGCAAAACCACGGCGCTGATCTCAGCGCCGTGGTTTTTCTATCCATAGCAGGCCGCGCACATCGGGGGCCGGCGTCCAGGCGCGCAGCACCAGCACCAGTTCTTCCAGTGCGGAAAGCCCGGCGGCCGCCGCAAGCCACGCGGCCGTTCCCTGCCCCAGCAGCACCGCAAGCACCGGATAGCCAACCAGCACGACGACTGCCGCTCTATTTAATGTCGTATACAGGGACACAAACGTGCGGAATTTATAAAACCCGGCGGCATAGGTCACACTACGGATGAGCAGCACTGCGCCCGCCGCGCACAGCAGCCAGCACGCCAACTGCCGCACGCGCAGCAGCGCCGCCGTGAGTGCGAGCAGGAACGCAATGTCCGCCGCGCTGTCGAGTCTTGCCCCCCCGTCGCTCTGCACCCCAAAGCGCCGCGCGCGCAGACCGTCCAGCACGTCACTGACCGCGCCGAGACCATACGCCGCCCAGAACCACGCCGAACCCGGCGCCGCAAGCACCAGAATGAGCGCAAATACAAAGCGCGTGCAGGTAATGGCATTGACCAGGCGCTTCATCGCACCGCCCCCTCTCGCTGCCACTTTACCATATCCGCCGCAAAATTGCGATCCCCGCGAAAAACTTCGCCATGTCCCGGGAAAAACCGTTGACAAAACCTGTCCGGAATGATAAACTGTCAAGGCCGCATTGAGTGGGTACCAAGCGGAGGTGCGCCTCCCGCCCACAAGAGCGAGACTCTACAGAGAGGCAGGTGCAACGAGTTTGAAGCACGCTATCATCGTTACCGGCGGTAAGCAGTACCGCGTGGCTGAGGGCGACGTCATCTTCGTCGAGAAGCTGGATGTCGAGGCCGGCGAGACTGTGAAGTTTGACCGCGTTCTGGCTGTCATCGACGAGGACAAGGCTGTTTTCGGCACCCCCGTGGTGGAAAACGCCGTCGTTTCCGGCAATGTCGTCAAAAACGGCAAGAGCAAGAAGATCCGCGTCTACAAGATGAAGCCGAAAAAAGGCTATCGCAGAACACAGGGCCACAGACAGCCCTACACCAAGGTCGAGATCACGAAGATCGAGGCCTGATTTCCGCAACTGATTTTGACACATGGAGGTGTAATTCGAAATGGCACATAAAAAAGGCATGGGTTCCACCAAGAATGGCCGCGACAGTGAGTCGAAGCGCCTTGGCCCCAAGAGAGCCGACGGTCAGTTTGTTCTGGCCGGCAACATCCTCGTCAGACAGCGCGGAACGAAGATCCACCCCGGCATCAACGTCGGCAAGGGTAAGGACGACACGCTCTTCGCCCTCGTGGACGGCGTCGTGAAGTTCGAGCGCAAGGACAAGGATCGCAAGCAGGTCTCTGTTTACGAAGAGATCGCACAGTAATCGCAAACGGGGTGGGCATCGCGCCCGCCCCGTTTTTCTATCCCCCGCCGGGCTGCCCGGCAACGAAAGTGAGGAATGACCATGGCTTCGCCATTTGTTGATAAAGTGACCATCACCGTGCGCGCGGGCGACGGCGGCAACGGCGCAGTGACCTTCCACCGCGAGAAATATGTGGCCGCCGGCGGCCCGGACGGCGGCGACGGCGGGCGCGGCGGCGACATCATCTTTGAAGTGGACGACAACATGTCCACGCTCATGGACTTTCGCTACAAGCGCAAATATGTGGCCGGCAACGGTGCCGATGGTCAGGGCAAGCGCTGCTCCGGCCGTGTGGGCCAGAGTCTGCACATCCGCGTGCCACGCGGCACGCTGCTGCGCGACGCGGACAGCGGCGCGATCATGCACGACATGTCCTCGGGCGAGCCGTTCGTGGCCGCGCGCGGCGGGCGCGGCGGCTGGGGCAACCAGCACTTTGCCACCCCGACGCGGCAGGTGCCGCGCTTTGCCAAACCCGGCCTGCTGGGCGAGAGCCACACGATCCTGCTCGAGCTGAAGCTGCTGGCGGACGTGGGCCTCGTCGGCTTCCCGAATGTGGGCAAGAGCACGCTGCTGTCCGTGGTGTCGAAGGCGCACCCGAAGATCGCTAACTACCACTTCACGACCCTCTTCCCCAACCTGGGCGTCGTGTACGTGTCGGAGGGTTCGTCGTTCGTCATGGCGGACATTCCGGGCATCATCGAGGGCGCGAGCGACGGTGCCGGCCTCGGCCACGACTTCCTGCGCCACATCGACCGCTGCCGCCTGCTCGTGCATCTGGTGGACGTCTCCGGCAGCGAGGGGCGCGACCCGGTCGAGGACTTTGAGGCCATCAACGCCGAGCTGCGCGCCTACAGCGACGTGCTGGCCTCGCGCACGCAGATCGTCGCCGCCAACAAATGCGACCTGCTCGGCGACGACCGCACGAACATCGACCGCCTGCGCGCGCATGTCGAGGCGCAGGGCTACGAATTCTTTGAGATGAGCGCTGCCGCCCACACCGGCACGCGCGAGCTCATCCAGGCATGCGCGGCCAAGCTCGCCGAGATCCCGCCGGTGCCTCCGTACGAGGCCGACTACGTTCCGCCCGAGCCGGAGGTCGGCACGAGCGACGAGCTGCAGATCCGCCACTTTGACGATCTCTGGGTCGTCGAAGGGCCGTGGCTGCAGCGGCTCATGGGCACGATCAACTTCGGCGACTACGAATCGCGCATGTACTTTGACCGCGTGCTGCGCCAGTCCGGCCTGTTCGACCGGCTCGAGGCCATGGGCATCGAGGAAGGCGACACGGTGAGCATCTACGATCTCGATTTTGAGTTCCGCTTCTGACCCAAACAAGCATCCCCGCCGGACGCAGACTGCGTCCGGCGGGGATTTCTTTTATTTTGTCGCTTCCGGCTTTTGCTCTGGTTCGCGCTCCGCCTTCGGCTCCTCCGGCAGGACCACCGGCACGAACTGCTTGGCGATCTTGTTGTTGCCGGACTTGGCGCTGAAGTAGCCGATAACGCTGAACGTGAGCGCACCGACAAAGTTGACAAACAGGTCCTGCATCGTATCATACAGGCCCACATCCAGATAGCCGCCAAGACCGAGCGACTCGCCGTTCACAGCCACGTCCGTGATATTATCCACCAAAATAGGAATATTGTTGTTCGTCGGGTCGAGCGTCACGGAGGCGAAGGAGTGGATGATCATGTCCTTCTGCATGTCCATGTGGAACAGGTAGTCCATCGAGAACTCAAAAAACTCCCACAGCACGCCGACCGTCATGGAAAAGCAGAACGCCACCAGCGCCAGAAACACCGGCGAGAGCTTGAAATGCTGCGGTTTGTTGCGGTTGAGCAGATCCACCATGGCAAAGCCAAACGCCGCACTGATGAAGCCCGTCGTCGTGTGCAGCATGGAGTCCCAGTGCGGGTAGGTGATGAAATAGCTCTTGAGCTCGCCGAGGATCTCTGCCGCGAAAATGAAGACCAGGATAATGATCTCCAGCGTGCTCGGCAGCTCGATGCGGAAGTTGCGCTCCACGAACCTCGGCAGCATGAACAAAATCAGCACCAGCACACACACGAACGTGCTCTCATAGTTCTTATGGATGATCGTCATGACCATGACGCCGATAACGATCAGACGCAGGATCCAGTAGACGGCCACGACTGCCGGCTTCGGTTTGTATTTCTGGTTTTCCTGCTCCATCTTTTTCAGGATCTTCGGGTCACTCATATTTCTCCTCTTTATCCTCATCTATCTGTTTCTCTGTTTGGTTTCTCTCAGGCTGTGGCCGTCGGCTGACGCCGGTCCACGATCCGGCGCGCCGCGACATAGATGATCAGGTACAGCACCAGCGACAGCGCGAGCGCCGCAAACACGTCCAGAATGGAGTGCTGCTTGACAAACACCGTCGCCGCGCAGATCGCAGCGGCGATGATGACCGCCGGGATGCGCACCTTTTTTAAATACTTACTGTCGAACGTCACGGCCAGCACGGCCATACAGCCGACCACGTGCATACTCGGCAGGACGTTCGTCGGCGTGTCGGCCGAATAGATCGCATTGACCAGCCAGCCGCACAGCGTGCTCGTGTCCACCACGGACGGGCGCAGGAGCTGGCAGTTCGGCCAGATCATGCAGATCGTCAGCGAGATGGAAAAGCCCGCGATGATGAATGCCGCATAGCGGATGAACGCGCGGCGATCGTCTTTGAGCAGCGTCACAACGACCGGGACGATCAAAAACGGATACCAGAGCACATACGCCAGAATGAACCCCGGCAGAAAGGGGATCTTGTCGTCCAACGGCAGATAGGATACAAAGCAGCCCTCCGTCGAAGGCACCATGCGCTCGACCAGCGCAAACCAGATCAGATAAATGGGCAAATACAGCACCAACAGAACATATTTATGTTCCTGAATATATTTCTTCATTAAACCGTCTCCTTATACATCCTGCATCGAAACACCCGCGCACACCGTTCAGGCGCTTGCCTCGATCTCCGTGATGCGCCCCAGCAGGCGGATCAGTTCGCGGGAATCCTGCTCACCCAGCTGCTCGAGAACGCGCTGCACGTGCGCACACAATGTCGTGTGCATCTGTTCCGCCGTCTGGCGGCCAAGCTCCGTCAGGTGCACAACGACGCGGCGCCGGTCATAGCTGTCGGCACAGCGGCGCAGCATCCCCTTTTCCTCCAGCGCGCGCAGCATGGCCGCCGTGCGCGGCGCGCTCACGCCCAGGACCTCCCGCAGCACGCCCGGCGTACTGCACCCGCCGTGCTCATCGAGGTAGCTCAGCAGGAAGTTTTCGCCCTTCAGGTGCTCCTGCACACTCTGCGGTATGCAGGACCGGTTCAAAGAAGTAACCGTCAGCAGCAATTCCTCAGTCAGTCGCTGCAATTCCATGAACCATCCTCCTTTTGTTAACCCCGTTAATCAGCATTTCGTAATGTTAACACTCCGCCCGGCGATTGTCAAACCTAATTTATGGGATTTCTGCGCTTTTGATCCGATGCTTTTTTTCACTCGCTGCACCACTGCCGGACACATGGCGCCGCTCTGTGAAAAAAATGCGCAAACGGGAAAAAATTTGGCACATTTGCAAAATGATGCAACATTTGCCGCGACTCATGCATTATAGTTATTGACGAGCGTTTATCAATGTGTTATTTTATGAATAGACTGTAAACAATGCAATTTTCACCCACAGCAACCGTTCCCAACGCACTCCCGCGCGATCTCTTTTTATCGATCACCAGCTAATGTGAAAGGCGGATGTAATCAACATGAAAAAAGCAACTCATCGCAAGCAGGCACTCATGATTGCCATCTTCTTGCTGGCATTCACGCTGTCGCTGTTTTCGTTCGGCACGACCCCGGCGGCGGCCGGCGACGTGGCGGGCGTGAGCACGCACCTGTTTTTGACAGTCTTGCGCGACTATGACCACGATGCGGCCTTCTCCGTGACCTACACGGACGCGCTCGGCACGCACACGAAGCCCTATCATGCCGGCATGGAAGTGACGGCGTGGTCCCCCGTGACCATCACCTGCACCAACCACCATGTCCACGACTGGAGCATTGATGCCGATGTTCAGGAGGCCACCATCGTCGGCGTCGGCGGGATCACCTACCCCGGCGGAACGGGCATCCATGTCAAGGGCACGAATACCATCAAGGCGTTTGCCACGAACTTCGGTCTGCACTACATCAATATCGTTGTCATCCTCGGCGAGGGCAATGATAACGGCGGCGACAACGGCGGCGATAACGGCGGCGACAACGGCGGCGATAACGGCGGCGACAACGGCGGCGATAACGGCGGCGATAACGGCGGCGATAACGGCGGCGGCAACAACGGCGGCGATAACGGCGGCGGCAACAACGGCGGCGGCAATAACGGCGGCGGCGATAACGGCGGCGGCGATAACGGCAACGGCACCGACCCCAACAATCCGGACGGGAATGGCCCGGATGGCAACAATCCGGATGGCAACAATCCGGATGGCAACAATCCGGACGGCAACAATCCGGACGGCAATAATCCGGATGGCAGCAAGTCGAACACCCCCAAGACCGGCGACACACGTCTGATCTGGCTGGTCATTGCGCTGGCAGTGATCTTCGTGGCGACCTTCGCTGCGACCTACTACAACCGCAGGAAGAGCAAGCACCACGGCGCCTGATCTTCACTCTCATGCAGTTAAAATGGGCAGCGTCAAATGACACTGCCCATTTTCTTATCAGGAGTTTTGTATGAAAAAAACCGTTCTCATCGTGATCCGCGTCGTCTGCATCGTCGGATTCTTGGTCTGCGTTGGCGTGCTCGGCTGGTACTGGCACAGTGACCGCAGCGACCGCGCTGTCGCAGAGGCGCTCGCCGCCGCGCATGACGCAGCCAGTGCGGAGGCCATGGAGCAGGTGCGTGCAGTTGCCGCCGACAATGCGGATACGATCGGCTGGCTGCGGATCGACGGCACCAACATCAACAACGTCGTCATGTTTGCCCCCGACACGCCGGGCAAGTACCTGCACATGGACTTCTACGGCAAGTGGTCGTACCGCGGCACGCTGTATGTCGCCGAAAACTGCGATGTGCGCACGGCAGACAACATCCTCATCTACGGGCACCACATGAAAGACGGCAGCATGTTCGGCTCGCTGATCTCCTACAAGGATGCGGCATTTCGCGCTGCGCACCCGATCGTGCAGTTTGACACGCTCTACGCCTCCCATTCGTATGAGGTCGTGGCCGCGATCGAAACGGAAATCCCCGCTGAGGGCTCTGACGCCTTTCGATATTATGACTGCATCGGCACGGACCCGGAGCAGTTTGCGCAGTACTGCACGTTTATCGAACAAAACCGGTGCTATGACACCGGCATCACGATCCAGCCCGACGACCGGCTACTCACGCTGTCCACCTGTGCCTACCACACGGCGAACGGCCGCTTTCTGGTCGTGGCACGGCAGGTCGACTGAAGAACATACAAAAACCCCGCCATCCGGTCGGATGGCGGGGTTTTTAACTTGGAAACTCAGTTCAGGGCAGCCTTCGCCTGCTCGCACAGAGCGGTGAACGCAGCGGGGTCATGAATCGCAGTCTCGGAGAGCATCTTGCGGTTCATGTCGATGCCGGCCAGCTTCAGGCCGTGCATAAAGGTGGAGTAGTTCATGCCGTTGGCCTTGCAGCCGGCGCTGATACGGGTGATCCACAGCTGACGGAAGTCTCTCTTCTTCTGCTTGCGGCCGACGTAAGCGTAGCGGCCGGACTTCATCATCTGCTGGTTGGCCATCTTATAGTGGCGGGACTTGTTGCCCCAGTAGCCCTTGGCCAGGCCGAGGATCTTTTTTCTATGTTTGCGCGTCATCATCGCGCCCTTAACTCTTGCCATTGTTGTTTCCTCCTATTGTGCGGTCAATCCTTATTTATAAGGAATCATTTTTCTGATGGTCGCTTCGGTAGTCGCATCCGCATAAGTGGTGGAACGCAGACGACGGCAGCGCTTGGTATCCTTCTTGGTAAGAATGTGGCTCTTGAACGCATGGGCACGCTTGACCTTGCCGTTCTTGGTGAGATTGAATCTCTTCTTCGCGCCACTGTGAGATTTCAGTTTGGGCATTGTATTTTCTCCTTCCTTGGTTTGCTTACTTCTTACTATTGGTGTTCTGCGGCTTTGGCGACAGGAACATGGACATATTGCGTCCCTCCAGCTTGGGCTGCTTGTCGAGGTTGGCAATGTCCGCGCACTTGGCGGCAAAGTCACGCAGGAGCTGTTCACCGATATTGGTGTGCGCCATTTCACGGCCGCGGAAGCGGATCGTCACCTTCAGGCGGTCGCCGCCCTGCAGGAACTTCTGGCCGTTTTTCAGCTTGGTGTTGAAGTCGTTCTCGCCGATGCCGGGCGACATGCGGATCTCCTTGACTTCGATCACATGCTGATTTTTTCTGGCTTCCTTCTCGCGCTTGGCCTGCTCGAAACGGTACTTGCCGTAGTCCATGATCTTGCAGACCGGCGGGTTGGAACCCGGAGCGATCTTCACGAGGTCGAGGTCCTTCCCCTCGGCAATCTCCAGCGCAGCGGCCGAGGACATGATGCCCAGCTGAGCGCCGTCAGCGCCGATGACGCGGACTTCCTTATCGCGGATCTCTTCGTTGATCTGATAGTTTGCAGTTGCGATACGAACACACCTCCATTGGTTGCATCGGGAGCGATCGCTCCGAGAACAAAAAAGCACGGATGCAAGACACATCCGCGCGCATAAAACACACATATCTCCCAGACGGGAGCGGGTTTTATTGACCGCGGACCGCCTTCGCGGCCGGGTGAGGCTGCCCAGAGGGCGCCCACTTTGTTGTCAGCTTTTATACTATAGCAGTCCCGGCGCGATCTGTCAAGGGTTTTCTGCGCCGGGCGAGCAAAAAATGCGGACTGAATCACGCCTTCCGGGGACATACTCCTCCACGGAGGCGAAGCCATATGAAAGTACTCGAATACGGCGGTGTGTTCACCGCCGGCGGACTGGGCTACGGCGGGCTGGAGCTGCTCTGGCGCGGCCGGACGCACTGGTCGATGCTGCTGTGCGGCGGCGTGTGCGCCGTGCTGATCTATCTGATCGCGGGGCGCGAGCGCACCGTGCTCTGGCGGCGCTGGACGCTGTGCGCGGCCGCCGTCACGACGGTGGAGTATTTCACCGGCGTGCTCGTCAACCTGCGCCTTGGCTGGAACGTCTGGAACTACGCAGACCGGCCGCTCAACGTCCTCGGGCAGATCTGCCCGCTGTATACCCTGTTCTGGTTTGGACTTGCCATCCCCGGCGTGTGGCTGGGACGGACCGTGCGGCAAAAACTCGCCGCCCGGCAGACTCAGTAGGTGGTGTCCTGCTGTTCCGGCGCTTGCGGCTGTGCAGCCGCTTCCGGCTGCTGCGGCGCGGCCGCTGCCTCGGCAGCCTGCTGCTCCTGCGCCATAGCGATCTTCACGATGCGGCTGGTTCCGAGCCGGTCCGCGCCGAGGCGAATAAACTCCTCCGCGTCGGCAAGGCTTGCGATGCCGCCGGCGGCTTTGACCTTCACGTGCGGCGGGCAGCAGGTGCGCAGCAGGCGCACATCGTCCGCCGTGGCGCCGCCGGTGGAAAAGCCGGTGGAGGTCTTGATATAGTCGGCTCCGCTGTCGGACACGATGCGGCAGAGCATGCGCTTTTCCTCCTCGGTCAGCAGGCAGCACTCAATGATGACCTTGAGGATGCGGCCGCGGCTGACCTCACGCACGGCGCGGATATCGGCCGCGACATCGTCCCAGCAGCCGTCCTTGACCATGGCCAGATTGATGACCATGTCCACCTCGTCGGCGCCGTTGCGGATGGCTTCCGCCGCCTCGAACGCCTTGACAGCCGGGGTGTTGTACCCGTTCGGGAAGCCGATGACCGTGCAGATGCGCAGACGGTCGCCGACATATTTCTTCGCCCCGGCGACATGGCACGGCGGGATGCACACACTGGCGCAGCCGTAACGCATGCCCTGATCGCAGAGGGCGCGGATCTCCGCCGCGGTGGCATCCACGCGCAGGAGCGTGTGGTCGCAGCGGGAAAGAATCTCTCGAAGTTCCATGATCGTTCGTCCTTTCTGATGAGACACGAAAAATAGGTATTCTTATTATACCGCGTCCGGCCGCATTGCACAAGACGCATATTTTCCGCCGCCGGCACATAGGCTGTGTTACCCAACAAGAGAGGTGCAGCACATGGACGAACTGGAACAAAACAACTATGCCGAGCTCTGCGGCACGCTGGCGGCGCCGCCCGTGCTGTCGCACGAAAACCGGCAGGAGCGCTTTTTCACCTTCCCGCTCGAGACGCAGCGGCTGTCCGGCACGATCGACCGCGTGAACGTCGTCGTGCGCGAACGGCTGCTGGCCGAGATGCCGCTGGAGGAATCGGCAAGACTGTGCGTAATCGGCGACGTACGCTCGTTCAACAACCGCCGCGGGCCGGGCGCGAAGCTGGTCATCACGGTGTTCGCGCGCGACATCTCGCTCAGCGACGAACCGTATGACCGCAACCTGATCCTGCTCAGCGGCACGCTCTGCAAGCCGCCGAACCTGCGCACGACACCGATGGGGCGCGACATCTGCGACCTGATGCTGGCCGTGAACCGGCACTACGGCCGCAGCGACTACCTGCCGTGCATCACCTGGGGTGCGCGCGCGTGCGAGACCGCGCTCTGGGACGTGGGCACGCGCGTGTCCCTCGAAGGGCGGCTGCAAAGCCGCAGCTACATCAAGGTGCTGGACACCGGCGCCGTCGAGCGTACGGCGTTCGAGGTGTCCGTACTCGACATCTGCCGGCTGTCGGCGCCGGACGACTGAACGCACATACCGGCCAGCAAAGCGCGCCCCGCAGAAAACTCTGCGGGGCGCGGGTCATTTCATCAAATGCATCTTCAGGCGAGCGCGGACACGAGCACTTCGAAACCCTGCACGCTGCCGTCCGCTGCCGTGCCCTGCCCACGCAGGACATAGATCGGATAGAGCGCATAGTCGCCCTCGGCATTAAACCCGGCGTTCCTGTAATACGCCTGCTCAAACCCGGTGATCGTGCAGTCTGTGAGCTCCTGCGCGATATTCGCCGAAAATTCGTGCGCATCCAGCCGCGCCTGCACAGCCTTGGCGTCCGCCAGGCGGACAGTCCGGGTGCCGCCCATCTTGAGCGGGGCATACTGCTGCGTCAGCGCCGTCACATTGCCGTCCCGGTCAAAGGAAATGGAGATGTGGTACTGTCCATACACCATCCGGCCGTTGACCTCGGGCGTCACATCGACCGTTTTGCTGCTCACGTTCGTCTCATAGGTCGCGCTGCTGAAGACGATCCGGGACGTGTCGGCGAGTTCCGGTTCAAACTTTTTCAGCCGCTCGCGCACGGTCTGCTCAAGCTGCGCGTCCGTCGGGAATTCGCTCAGGTCACCCCGCGTCAGCTCCTCGGTCGGCGTGTAGTACTGGATGTAGCCGGTCTGCGCATCATACGAGAGCCGTCCGGCCAGCTGCGTCTGCATCGTGTCCGCGTCCATATCCAGCAGCGCGGCCGCCAGTGCCATGGAATACGCCTTGTCCACATAGCATTTGTAAACCGTAACCCTTCCCTTATCTGGAAGCGTGATCGTATCCGGCAGCGTGAGATCCAGCGTCGGTTCCATGCCCGTGGTCGCCAGCACCAGCTTGCTCTGCGCGCCGCAGGCACTCAGCGCCAGCAGCAGCGTCAGCACCGCCAGCAGCAGGCAGAGTCGTTTTCTTCGCGTCATGTTCGGCCGCTCCTTTCCATATTCTTCAGATGTTTTCCAGCACACTTCCAAACTCAGGATACCCGGTTTCCAGATATTTGTCAAGCGAACGAGCCGTAAAAAACACAGGAGACGTTTTCCGTCTCCTGCGTGGGGATTCACTTTTCCGGCACGATCTCGATCCAGTACCCGTCCGGGTCCTCGATGAAATAAATGCCCATGCCGGGGTTTTCAAAGCAGATGCAGCCCATGGCCGCGTGCTTCGCGTGCGCGGCGTCCATGTCCGGCACGGAAAACGCGAGGTGAAACTCCCCCTCCCCGAGGTCATACGGCTGCGTGCGGCCGCGCAGACCGGTCAGCTCGAGCTGAAACGGCGAGTGCCCGTCGCCCAGAAACACAAGTCGGAACGAGCCGTCGGCCGCATCCTTCGTGCGCACAGGCTCCAGCCCGAGGGCGTCATGATAAAAGCGCACGCTGCGCTCGAGATCGAGGACATTGAAATTAAAGTGATTGAAGGTAAACATACCGCGCCTCCCAAATACATTCTATCTGTCCCAAGTATAGCGGCTGCGGCGCGCATTGTCAAAGCAAGGCCGCAAAAAACTGTTGGAATTTCATGCCGGGCACGGTATAATGATCGTGCTAGACTGGGATATTGGAGGCGCGCCATGGATAAGACAGGACGCGCGCCCGGCTCCCCCATGGAGCCGGAGCTGCAGGAATTTCATACCGGCGCGGCCGTGCACGCTTACCGCACGTTCGGCTGCCACGCGCTCCCCGGCGCGGCGGGGCACCGCTTTGCTGTCTGGGCGCCGCACGCGCAGCGCGTCGCGCTCGTGGGCGACTTCAACGGCTGGGACGCGGCGGCAACGCCGATGGACCGGCTGCCGGACGGCACATGGGTGCAGACCGTGGACGGTCTGCGCGACGGGGCGCTCTATAAATACGCCGTCACCGGACCGGACGGGCAGACGGTGCTCAAGGCCGACCCATTCGCCGCGCACTGCGAGACCGGGCCTGCGACCGCGTCGAAGGTCTGGGCGCTCGAGGGCTACGTCTGGCACGACCGGAGCTATCTGCGCCGCCGCGCCGCACGCGATGTGTACCGCGCGCCGATGAGCATTTACGAGGTGCACCTCGGCTCCTGGCGCCGGCCGGAGACCGGCCTGCCGTGGTACCGCTCGGTCGCAGACGAGCTGGCGGACTACTGCCGGACGATGCACTACACACACGTGGAGCTTCTGCCCGTGACGGAATACCCCTACGAGGGCTCCTGGGGCTATCAGGTGACCGGGTACTACGCCCCCACCAGCCGCTATGGTACGCCGCAGGACTTCATGTACTTTGTCGATACGCTCCACCGCGCCGGCATCGGCGTGCTCATGGACTGGGTCCCGGCGCACTTTCCGAAGGACGCGCACGGGCTCGCGCGCTTTGACGGCACGCGGCTCTACGAGTGCAAGGATGCGCGCATGGCCGAGCATCCGGAGTGGGGCACGCTCATTTTCGACTATGAAATGCCGGAGGTGCAGAGCTTTCTCATTTCGTCGGCCATGTCGTTTTTCGACCGCTATCACATCGATGGCATCCGCGTGGACGCAGTGTCCTCGATGCTGTATCTCAACTACGCCCGGCGCGACGGCGAATGGACGCCGAACCGCGACGGCGGCAACATCAACCTCGGCGCGGTCGCCTTTCTGCAAAAGCTCAACACGACCGTGCTCACGGCGTGGCCCGGCTGCGTGACGGTCGCGGAGGAGTCCTCCGCCTACCCCGGTGTGACGAAGCCGCCCTATGACGGTGGCCTCGGCTTCAGCTTCAAGTGGGATATGGGCTTCATGCACGATACGCTCGACTATCTGGAGCTTGATCCCTATTTCCGCAAATACCATCACGACAAGCTGACGTTCTCGATGATGTACGCCTTCTCCGAGAACTTCATCCTCGCATTTTCGCACGACGAGGTCGTACACGGCAAGAAGTCGATGCTCGACAAGATGTACGGCACCTATGAGCAGAAGTTTGCCACCCTGCGCGCGCTCTACGGCTATCAGTTCGCGCACCCGGGCAAGAAGCTCACGTTCATGGGTTCGGAATTCGGCCAGTTCATCGAGTGGAACTACAAGCAGGGGCTCGACTGGCTGCTGCTCGACTACCCAATGCACAAGGCCATGCAGCGCTGGTGCAGCGCGCTCAACGCCTGCTACCGCAGCATCCGCGCGCTCTGGGACATCGACGACGGCTGGGACGGCTTCACGTGGCTGAACGTGGACGACGCCGAGCGCAGCGCCATCGCCTTCCTGCGCACGGCGCGCAACGGCCGCCGGCTCGTGTGCGTGTGCAACTTCACGCCCGTGCGCTACGACGATTTTGTCATCGGCCTGCCCAGGCGCGGCGTGCTGCGCGAGCTGCTGTCGAGCGACAGCGAGGAATTCGGCGGCTCCGGCGTGCACAACGCGCCCGCGATCCGCAGCGAGAACGTGCCGTTCGGCACGCTCCCCTGTTCCGCGCGCGTGACGCTGCCGGAGCTTGCCGCCGTATACTTCACCTTCACGAACCGGTAAAGGAGGGAACGCCATGAAACCTGAACTGCGCGCAGCGCTGGCCGAAAAGGGCCGCTGCGACCTGCCAGGCGTGCTGCTGGCGGCCGCCGAGTGCGCGCCGCTGGCCAAGACCGGCGGCCTTGCGGACGTCGTCGGCACACTGCCGAAAAGTCTGGCCGCGCTCGGCTTTGACGCGCGCATCATCACGCCGTACCACCGCGTGATCAAGGAAAAATACGCATCCCAGGTCACGCACCTGACGGATTTTTATATCGACCTCGGCTGGCGGCATCAGTACGTCGGCATCGAGCGGCTGCTGCTCGACGGCATCGTCATCTACCTCGTGGACAACGAGTTTTATTTCGGCGACCGCATTTACCTCGGCGGCGAGGCCGAGGGCGAGCAGTATGCGTTTTTCGCCCGCGCAATCCTGGAGGCGCTGCCCCGGCTGGACTTCACGCCCGAGATCCTGCACTGCAACGACTGGCACACGGCCGTGCTGCCCATGCTGATGAAAACACAGTACGCCGGCAGGATGCAGTCGCGCATGCAGACGCTGCTGACGATCCACAACATCGCCTATCAGGGCAAGTTCTCGTTCGAATTCGTGCAGGACCTGCTCGGCATCGACGCGCGCTATTACACGCCGGAATTCATGGAGCTCAACGGCTGCGCGAACCTGCTCAAGGCCGGCTGCGTCTTTGCCGACCACATCAACACCGTCAGCCCGAGCTACGCCGGCGAGATCCGCACGGCGGCCTACGGCGAGGGGCTCGAGGGCATTCTCAACGCCCGGCAGCACCAGCTGTCCGGCATCCTCAACGGCATCGACACCGCCGTCTTTGACCCCGCACACGACGGCGGCATCGCCGCGCCCTACTCCGCCGACGACCTGAGCGGCAAGGCCGCCTGCCGCGCCGCGCTGTGCCGGGAGCTCGGTCTCGAGATCGGCGCGCACACGCCCATCGTCGCCATGGTCACGCGCATGACGCCGCAAAAGGGCTTCGACCTGGTGCAGTGCGTGCTCGACGAGCTCATGGACAGCGAGGACATGGCGTTCGTGCTCCTCGGCACGGGCAACGCCGAATATGAGGACTTTATGCGCAGCGCCGAGTGGCGGCACAAGGGTCGCCTGTGCGCCTACATCGGCTACGACGAGGCGCTGTCGCACCGCGTGTACGCGGGCAGCGATTTTCTGCTCATGCCGTCAAGCTTTGAGCCATGCGGCCTGTCGCAGATGATCGCCATGCGTTACGGCACGCTGCCGATCGTGCGCGAGACCGGCGGCCTGCGCGACAGCGTGCAGCCGTATAACCGGTTCACCGGCGAGGGCACCGGCTTCTCGTTTGCCAACTTCAACGCCTACGAGCTGGCGGACACGATCCGCCGCGCGCTCGCGCTCTATCACGACGATCATGACGCCTACTGCCGCGTACAGCGGCAGGCCATGTCGCAGGACTTCAGCTTCACGCGCTCGGCCGAGGACTACGCGCACCTGTATCTGCTCCTGCTGCCGGAGGACACCACGCCGAAGCACGACGCGGCCGACGAGGCCTTCCGCAGCCCGATCGGCGCGCTCGAGACCGGTGCGGCCGTGCGCCTCGCTTTCGCGGACACGGAGGCGCTCGTGTTCGACGCCGCCGTGGAACTCTACGGCGATGCGTACAGCGACACCGTCGCCATGACGCAGACGGCCGCCGGCTTTGAAGCGGCCGTGACCATGCCCGCCGAGCCGCAGGCGCTGCGCTACCGCTTCCGGCTCGCGTGCAACGACGGCGGCATCCGCTGGCTGTGCGCCGCGCCGGACGGCCGGCACGCCCGGCTGTGTGACGCACCGGGTGACGGCTGGCGTCTGACGGTCTATCGCGCCGGATTCACGACCCCGGCGTGGTTTCGCACCGGCGTGATGTATCAGATCTTCCCCGACCGCTTCGCGCGCGACAGCTCTGCCACCGCGCAGCGCGGCATGGAGCACCACCGCCGCATGGGCCAGACCGTGCACTGCCACGCCGGATGGGACGAACCCGTCGAGTGGCAGGCCAACACGCCGGAGGGCGAATACGCACCGGTGGATTTCTACGGCGGCACTCTGCGCGGCATCGCCGACCGGCTGCACTACCTGCAGAAGCTCGGCGTGACGGTACTGTACCTCAACCCGATCTTCGAGAGCGCTTCCAACCACCGGTACGACACCGGCGATTACCGGAAGGTCGACCCCATCCTCGGCACGAACGCGGACTTCAAGAAGCTCTGCGCGGCCGCGGCGGACTGCGGCATCCGCATCGTGCTCGACGGCGTGTTCGCTCACACGGGCGCTGACAGCCGGTACTTCAACCGCTTCCGGCACTACCCCGGCTGCGGCGCGTACAACAGCCGCAGCTCCGTCTATGCGCGCTGGTACAGCTTCGCGCACTACCCCGACGACTACAAGTGCTGGTGGGATTTCAAAGACCTGCCCGCCGTCAATGCCGCCAATCCCGACTGGCGCAAATATATGATCACCGGCGAGCGCAGCATCGTCAAGACCTGGCTGCGCGACGGCGCGTCCGGCTGGCGGCTGGACGTGGCCGACGAACTGCCGGACGATGTGCTGCGCGGCATGCGCAGCGCTGCCAAAGAAACCGACCCCGACAGCGTGCTCCTCGGTGAGGTCTGGGAGGACGCCGTGACGAAAGTCAGCTACGGCGAACGGCGGCAGTACGCGCTCGGCGACGCGCTCGACAGCGTCATGAACTATCCCCTGCGCGACGGACTGGTGACGTTCCTGACCGGGCGCAGCACGGCGCGCGCACTTGCCGACCTGCTGCTGAGCCAGCGGCTGAACTATCCGCGGCCGCTGTACTACGCGCTCATGAATCTGACGGCAAGCCATGACGTGGCGCGCACGCGCTCGGCGCTGGCGCTGGACTTTGACCCCCGCAGCCGCACGCGCGCGGAGCTTGCGTCGCTCGAGATCACGGACGCCATGGCCGCACGCGGCGCGCAGCTGCAGGTTCTGGCGGCAGCCGTGCAGTTCTGGCTGCCGGGCATCCCGTCGATCTACTACGGCGACGAGACCGGTATGCAGGGCCTGTGCGACCCGTTCAACCGCGCGCCGCTGCAGATGTGCGACACGCAGATGCTGCAGTGGTACGCGCAGCTGACGGCCCTGCGCCATGCGCACCCGGCGCTCACGCGCGGCGAGGTCGCCGTGTTCGCCCCGGCGGGCGACGTGCTGTGTGTTCTGCGCGTCATCGCGGACGGTCGGGACGCCTTCGGCGAAGAAGCAGAGGACGAGGCGCTGCTGCTGACCGTCAACCGCGCGGCGCACCCGGTGCGCTGCCACGTGGAGCTCACCTGCCCCGGCGCCGGCCTGTGCGAAGAGACAAGGCTGGCCTTCGTGCGCAGCGAATACGACTGCGCCGCCGACTGCACCGACGATACCCACATTGCCATCCGCGACGGCGTGGGCGCATTTGACCTGCCGCCCCATGCCGCAAAAATCTACAGATTGGAGAACCGACATGGAACTGAAACTGGATCGTAACAAAACCTATGGTCTGGCGCTCGAGGGCGGCGGCGCGAAGGGCGCTTACCAGATCGGCGCGTGGAAAGCCCTGCGCGAGGCGGGCATCCGCTTTTCCGCCGTGTCCGGCACGTCCGTCGGTGCGCTCAACGGCGCCATGATCGTCATGGACGACCTGGAAAAGGCCGAAAACGTCTGGAACAACATCCACTTTTCCCAGGTCATGGACGTGGACGACGAGGAAATGCGCCGGCTCATGAACCGCGACATCCCGCTCTCCGAGCTCAAGAGCACGCTGCGCAGCGTGGCCGACATCGTGCGCAACCGCGGCTTTGACGTGACGCCGCTGCGCAACTGGGTCGCTGAGGTCGTGGACGCGGACAAAATCTGCCATTCCGACACGGACTTTTTCATCGTCACCTACTCCCTGTCCGACCATCAGGAGCTGGAGCTCAAAGCCTCCGATCTTGACGAGGACGAACTGTGCGATATGCTGCTCGCAAGCGCGTACCTGCCGGCATTCCGGTTGGAAAAGCTTGGCGGCAAATATTACGCCGACGGCGGCGTACAGGACGTGGTACCCATCCACGCGCTGGTGGAAAACGGCTGCAAGGACATCATTGCCCTGCGCATCTTCGGCTTCGGCATCGAAAAGCGCTTCCGCATTCCGGACGACGTGCATGTGACGACGATCGGGCCGACGGTCGATCTCGGCAACATTCTGAACTTCGACGCCGAGCAGAGCCGCAAGAACATGCGCCTCGGCTACTTTGACGCCCAGCGCGTGCTCTACGGTCTCTACGGCAGCACGTATTATATCGACCGCACCATGTCCGAGGACGCGGCGCGCCAGCAGCTGCTCGAATACCTCGGGACGGATGATGGCTCGCTGCGCACGTTCCACGAAAAGACGCTGCCGCAGATCGCCAAGGCGCTCAAATGCGATGGTGATTACTACGACCTGCTCATCGCCGTGCTCGAGCACGACGCAAAGGAGCTTGGCATCGCGTCCGAGCGCATCATGACGGACATGGAGCTGTTACAGGCGATCCTCAGCCAGCCGGAACCGCCGGAGACCATTCTGCCCGCGCAGGGATCTGACACCCCGGCGGAAACGGAGCCGGAGGCCGCCGATGACACGCAGGCCGCCGCGCCCAAAGCCGCCGAAGAAGTCGCGGCCAAGGCCGCCGAGCTGTCGCAGGACATTGAAAAGCACATCAACCGTCTCCTCGGCAAGATACGGCCGCGCCGCAACCGGCCCGGCACGGCGGAAAACGCTGCACCGGAAGCCGACGCAGACGTGCCGGAAAAAGAATGAACGCACCGGGGCGGCCGCACAGCCGCCCCATTTTTGAGCTGCGGAGCGCCCGAAACCGGTTGGAAATCATGGATTTTCACGGGCCGCGGGTTTTCGCTTGCAAATGTTGATGATCTCTGGTATGATGCTTATTAGTTAGAGCTATCTAACTTACGAAAACAACCTAATCCATAGCAAAAAGGAAGCTGTCTTATGCAAACATTTTGGGGAATCCTGATCCCGTTTCTCGGCACCGCGCTGGGCGCGGCGTGCGTGTTCTTTATGAAGAAAGCGCTCAGTGACGCCGTGCAGCGCTCGCTGACCGGTTTCGCCGCCGGTGTGATGGTGGCGGCTTCGGTCTGGAGCTTGCTGATCCCGGCGATCGAGCAGTCGGCAGGTATGGGGAAGCTCTCGTTCCTCCCCGCATTTCTGGGCTTCTGGCTCGGCATCCTGTTTCTGCTCGCGCTGGATCACATCATCCCGCACCTGCACGCGAACAGCGCCCAGGCCGAAGGGCCGAAGAGCCGCCTGCAGCGCACGACGATGATGGTGCTGGCCGTGACGCTGCACAACATCCCGGAGGGCATGGCCGTCGGCGTGGTATACGCCGGGTTCCGCTCCGGCAGCGCGCAGATCACGGCGGCCGGTGCGCTGGCCCTGTCGCTGGGCATCGCCATTCAGAACTTCCCGGAAGGGGCGATCATCTCCATGCCGCTGCGGGCGGAAGGCATGAAAAAAGGCAGAGCCTTCTGCGGCGGCGTGCTTTCCGGCGTGGTAGAGCCCATCGGCGCCGTGCTGACGATTCTGGCGGCACAGCTCGTTGTCCCTGCGCTGCCGTATCTGCTCAGTTTTGCTGCCGGAGCCATGCTCTATGTCGTGGTGGAAGAGCTGATCCCGGAGATGTCGCAGGGCGATCACTCCAATATCGGCACGGTGTTTTTCGCCGTGGGCTTCAGCATCATGATGATGCTGGACGTGGCGCTCGGATAAACAACAAAAACCACATCCGCCGGTCCGAATGGACCGGCGGATGTGGTTTTGCTTTCGGTATCTCTTACTTCGATTCCGGCAGGTTTTCCGTCGCAAAGAGCGTGATCACGTTCTTCAGCGTCTCCTGATCGTAATCCTCGGCGATCGCAGATGCGTTCCAGTAAGCATAATCGCCCTCGAACCAGCTCTGCAGGTCATCGAGATCCTCCGCATAGCGGAACTCCAGGTGATAGGTGGTCGCCATCGTGTCCGGAGAGAAGGCAAAGTAGGTGAATTCACCGGAGTTTTCGTCCTCGCTCTGATAGAAAATGAAGCCGTTTTCATTTTCCTTGTCCAGCTTTCGATAAGTGTGGGAGAAAACTTCCTTGCCCTGCGCGTCCAGACCGGTGATCTTGTGGCCGTCCATCACGAACTTCGAAACCCCGCCCAGGAAATAGCAGTCGAAGGCCATGCTGTCCGGATCGGCCGCATATTTTTCGGCAGCGTCTGCGCCGTAGATCTTTGCCGTGCACATCCCGAGCAGCTTGTCCGTGGCGGCGTCCGCATTGTCCTCGCCCACCAGCGGCGCGGTGGCATCATGCCAGATGCTCCGGTAATCCGCCTTTGACAGCTCCGGGAACAGCTCCACATACGTCCCGCTGATGGTCGTCAGGTAGTCATCCGTGACCGTCTGCTGATTGGCCGCCGAGAGGGTGTTCGTGTCCGCTTTGGTCTGTCCGCAGCCGACGACCGACAGCAGGCAGATCACGCACATCAAAAATGCAGCAATTCTCTGTTTCATTGTATACCTCCTGTTATTAGTTAGTCTCGTCTAACCAGCAGGAAGTCTACCATATTGTGCCGCCCCGGGCTACTCCGTTTTGGTTTCACTGCTCCGTTTTGACGCATATCTTCCCCGTGGTCACCATTTTCCTCGCAAAGTCGCGCCGTATGTCCGCAACGCTCGTGGGAGCTATCGGCGGCATTTTCACCCCCGGCTCGTTCCTCGCGCTTCACCTCTTCGGCTCGGCAACGGGACTGTGGGGCGTTTGGAACTTCTCGTATTTTGAGCTGATGAAGGGCGTTACCTATCAGGGCAATTTCTATCAGGGCGTTGACTGGATAAGCTGGGTGCTGCTGCTGCATATGCTGCCGTGCTGCATCCCCTGCGCGGTCATCGGCTTTAAGCACTGGGCACGCCTTAAAAAGGAAGCCAAGCGTGGATAAGCAGAGCGTTGTGCTCGGCTGCGGCTGCGAGGTGTTCGGAGACAATGCTCATGTACGGTAGAGAAGCACAAAGCAAAACAAGGATAGCCAGCCCTGCCACTATTCCGAAGTCAGGGGAACGCAATAGAAAAATTCATAGCTGTATGCTATACTTAATTAGCATTTGAACATATCAAGCTGACACAGCAATCTCTTTACTTGCCGTTAATGCGCGTCTACCAATAGTCCGCACAAAGCAAGAGTAGCGTAAAGGTATAAAAATTTCAAACTTCTTTGTAACGAAATTC